>MDTC01132722.1_pt1 | contig 11832 bp, 9 predicted proteins | sample 811181 | NCBI WGS metagenome assembly MDTC01 (sample SAMN05326644, study PRJNA326480) | marine metagenome | isolation source: seawater | place: Pacific Ocean: North | collected 2011
GATTCGAGGTACTGGATAGCTTCCTCGAGTTGGTTTTCTGCTTTGGCTACCACTTCGCGCAAAATAAATTGCTCGGACTTATCAATTCTTGGCTCAATTTCACTCCGGAATCCATAATCGCCCATGAAGCCTTTGATGAAGGCCGGATCATTCCAAAAATCTTGGGTAAGTTGTGGAAGTGGGGCCTTGCCCATGACAACTAAAGCGAAAATAAGGAGAAAAAGATGATAGTAAAAAATATTCTTCATTTGAGCATGGAAAAACGAACGGGCAGATAAAATTCCACTTTTACTGGTTTACCATTGCGGGTAGGGGGTTCATATACCGAACCTTCCGCTGCTTTGCGGGAAGCATCGACAAAGTCGGGATGAGTCGCAGAAACCGTTTCCAGTACCTTTACCCGTCCGGTCTCATTGATTTGCACCAAGAGTTTCACTTCACCCTCCAGTCCCTTACGCCGTAAATGTGCAGGGTAGATTAGGCTACCCCGTTTGATGACCCCGGGATTGCGGTCCAATTCATGCATTGCAAATACCAGTTCTGAGGCAAACCCAGTGGGTGCTGGGTTAAAGGTGGCCAGAGAGAAAGCGGCCTTAAAGTCTCCTGGACCCACTTCCAAAGTAGCCGCACTTGGTTCATTGAGTAATTGCACCGGTGGAGTTTCCAAGGATGGGGCAGGGAGATCCATTTTTTTGACTATCTTTTTTTCCATCTCTGTGGTCGGAGGCGGGGGAGGGGTGTAAGTGGGAACTTCCACCGGACGGACTATCCATTCCTCTGGTCTGACAAATTCAGATAGAGGGAGTAGGCAAAACAAACCAAAGGATGCCATTAAAGCCAGAAGAATACTCTTGAACCGAAGGTTAGGGAGCGGTTCAGTTTCCACTCCCGGTGCCCAGTCCAATCCAGTGATCTCTTTCATTGAACAAGAGGACTAAGTTTTACTGCCTGAGCACCGCCGAGCATGGCTTGGTCCATTACCTGAGTGGCCAGTCCCGCCCGTGCCCCCGGAGATACCCGTACCAGAACAGATGGTTTTTTCTCAGCTGATCGGCTACGTACCAACGGGGCAATTTGTTCCAGACCAATGACCATACCGTCCTGCAGTAGTTGTCCGGAAGCGGGCAAATCAAAAGCCAAAGGTTCCTCCAAATTGGAGGAGGAGGAGGCAGTGTCTTTGTGTTTCGGGGTAATGCCCACTTCATTAACAAAGGAAGTGGACACAATAAAAAAGATCAGCAGAATGAAGACTAAGTCAATCAGGGGGGATACATTGATCTCGGTGTTTTCAGATTCCTGTGTCAGTCTTCTTCTCATGCTCTGGGCTTGCGGGTTGCAATAGATACCTCACTAGATTTTTTACGGGCCTGGGCCACTATTTTGGCAAGAATTGAAGCATCCGCCCATTGATCCACCTGAATGACCACCGGCTTGCCACTGTCCTTACTCGCTTGTTCCACGAGGGTTGGAATTTCTTCCAATTGCACGGTGGATCCAGCATACTTAATTTCGTTTTCTTCGGAAAGTGCAAAGATGACGGCATTTTTTTCGAGGGTTTTTCCTGTCACTGCTTGGGGGCGAGTCACCTCAATTCCAGGCAAAGTTACAAAGGTGGCGGAAACGATAAAAAAGATCAACAGAATGAAAACCACATCAATCAGAGGCGATACATTGATCGCATCCGATTCATTATTTTCGAGAAGCCTACTCCTTTTTCTCATTGGGCATTTGGATGAGGTACTTGTCGTAGAGACAAACTTTCCAGACGGTTAATGCACTGCAACCAATCCTTCCTTCTACGGTTGAGTAAATGAATCATCGCAATCGCGGGAATGGCGATCAGTAAACCAGCTTGAGTAGTAACCAGTGCCTGGGAGATTCCTCCCGCAACTAGGTCCATCTTGTAGCTGTCCTGCATGCTTAAACCATCAAAAGTACGTAACATCCCCGCTACTGTGCCGAGCAAACCAATCAACGGTGCCGAGGTGGCCAATACAAAGAGAAATCGCAATCGCCGGTTTAAGTAGGAGGATTCTCCTGTTCGTACTCGCTCAAAACGGCGCTTGGTCTCTTCACGATCGCTATGGTCGGCAAGGCAGTAGCGGATGATACGGTCCACTCGTCCTCCTCCCTTGAATGCTCCCCAGCGCTCCCGAGGAAATGCGGTCAGGTCGGATGGAATCACCGCCCGTAAACGAAGCCAAAGGTCGAAAGCCAAGTAGTAAAGATAGAGGGCGAGAAGTCCGAGTGCGGGCATTAAGGAGCCCCCTTTCTCCCAGACAAAATTTGCCTGGTCCAAAAATTCAACCAGCGGGTTCATCTTTCGTTTCGGAATGAGATGTCACTTCCTTCGGTGCTTCTTTTTTAAGGTGTACCAACCGGGCGGAAAAGCCTTCCATTTTGGAGACCAGTCCCTGTAACCTGCGGGAGAGCAGAGCATGTAAGATAAGTGAAGGAATCGCGGTGATTAGTCCAAATTTTGTGGTCACCAAAGCCTCGGAGATACCTCGGGCCAATTCGCTATTTTCAGGATTGGCGAAATTGGTGATCTGGCGGAAAACATCGATCATCCCTGTTACTGTTCCCAATAGCCCAAGTAGAGGGGCTGTGGCCGCAGTAATCGCGATCAGGGGCAAGCCTTTTTCCAGCTTTGCTTGCCAATCAATAATGATTTCGTAGAGGATTTCTTCAAGGATCTCGGGCTTGTTTCCCCGGTAACCCTGTGCTGTCTTACGGAGCAATTCAAATGGGCCACCAAAATTTCCAGCAAGGGTAACCGGGCCATGCGGAAAAGGAATCCGTAAAATTTGAGCGGCTTTAAAAAGAGCAATCAGTACCGATGCTAGGGCAAAGAAAAGTATGGGGTAGATCCAGATACCACCTTTTTGCATTTCCTCAAACAGAGTGGGTTCGCTTCCTTCAATCACCAAAGCTTTGCCGAGACTTGGATCCATCGGTAAGTAAGCCTGTTTTTCAGAATCAGCCAACAGGGATTTTTCTATCATTTGAGAAGTGGACTTGTTTGCAATCAGCAGGCGGGGCGGTGTGTTTCGTTTGACTGAATCTGCGGTCATTTCCATCCCGGAATCCTGAGCCCGGTCATAACTCTTATCCAGAAATCCCGAGCTTCCGAGATCACCTCGGAAATAGAGCAAGGGGCCGATCGTCCAAAAAGTTCCCGACTCGCGAATCCCTTCTGGGGGTACAATAGCATCCCCTGTATAAGCTCCTCCTCCTGCCTGTTTTAAAAGGGAAGAAGTGGAAAGTTCCGCGATATCAAGATAGGCAGTAAAGGTGCTTGCCTGATTTCCATTCTCCTTGTTCAGTGCTCCGGACAAGGAATCGGCATGCAGGATGCGCTCGGAGGAGGGAATAGATTGGGTCCAGCCACGAGCATAGTCTTTGAGTAAGCGGAGAGAAGTTTCGAGAGCGGCTTCATTTTCCCGTACCTCTTCCTTGAGTTGTAGAAGGCTAGCATCACGGTTGTCCCGCTGGCGCAACCGGCGGTCAATTTCCGCTCTTTTTTCGCGTGCATCCCGTTCCAATCTGGCAACCTCCTGAGCAAGCGGGGACTTTTCTTGCTCGATCTTTTTGCGTAACTGGGCGAGCCGCTCGATCGAGTCTTTTAAGTCATTTCGTGCCCCTGCCCGTACCTGCTGCACGGATTGAGCGGATAAATTTGCAATGCCCAGAAGGCACAAAAGAAGACAGAAAAGAAAATATCTCATCGGTCTATCCTTTGGGGAGCAGGAATGGGAAGTTCGAGAAAGCGTGGCATCGCTCGGTTGTTGAGCATATCCACACCGGTTGAAATTTCACGTGCAAGACTATCAGAGCGTGTCCATTGCCAGCCCTTGTCTCCCGGTTGACCATATCCGGCAACGGTACCGGACTCATTTACAAAATAGGCGGTACCCAAGCCAAAGTACATAACCTGGAATTCACGGGATTTGTTATCATCTAAGGTAAATTCCTGTCTTTCCAAAGTGACGGAGCGATGAAAGTTTTGAATCGCTTGCAACAGAGATACGAGGGCGTCCACTCGCTGACGAAGAGGCGAAACCGGCATTCCTTTTCCAGGAATAAGTTTTTTGCGGTAAGGAGCCAATCGGTCTGCCACCGGAGTGGGGAGTAGAGAAAAAGCCCGTTCCAATTTTGTCACGACCTGATCGAGTCCCTGGTGAAGTGAACGAGTAGCTTGCAGGGCAGCATCTTTGCGGGCAGTAAGATCTTCCCGTTGCTTAGCTGCTCCAACTGCTTCCTCTTCAGTCTTCTTGAGCTTAGCATTGAGTTCGACCAGTTCTGTACTTAGTGCTTGTTTAAGGTCAAGTAAGGCGGACTTTTCAATCTCCCACTCACTTTCTTCCTCCGAAATTAAGCGTTCAGTCGCAACCCATTCCCCAATGATTGCATGGGTCTCTTTGATCTCGGCATTTAAATGCAGGGAAAATTTGACAAATAGACAAATTAGAAAGGAAAAATGGAATTGCTTGAATAGCATGAAAGGAAAACAAGTAACCTACATGATGTGTCTAAGCTTGCAAAGCCTTTTTGAGACTGAATCTCAATAAAGACTTTTACCTGTATTGAGAAAATAGGTTAATAAGGTGAGTAAGACCGAAGAGAAGTTTATTTCTTTTGCTTTGGTTTTTTCGAATTACACTCCGACTTTTGGCATTTAGGCTTACCTTGGGGTTGCTTTGCTGTTCTATGTTCATCCGAACCCTTTTGCCCTTTGCATACTTTCTCTCTAGACATGTGCATTCGTTTTTCTTGTGAATGCTGTCTTGATCTTTCTGCGTGTTGTAAAAGCAGATTCCTTATAGCTTTGGCTTTTTCTTCAAGCACCTTCACTTTTTTTTCCAGCATTTTACCGTGGAAAAGTTCATCATCCCTGACAGCATTTAGGTTTAACATTTCCAGTTTCATGCGTGCTTCGAAGGCATGCATCTTCAGTTGTTCGTACTGCCTTAAATGAACAGAAACATCAATTTGATGAAGTCGTTGCTGAATATTGGGATGGCCCGGTTGGTGCTGATGTCCAAAAAGGGGTAAAAAAGCTAATCCAAAAAAAGCTAAAAGCGGGGGAACTGAAATATGAATCATAAGAATGGGGGGTTAATTTTGCATATGATCAATCACAGATATACCATTGAGCAAACCAATAATGGGTTTTCGTGATATAAAACTCGGTTGATAATATAATAAAAACAGTGAGACTGAAAAATGTGAAGCATTTGATAAAGTTTAATACTCCAGCTATTTTTCAAAAATTTTTATTTTTTCTTTTTTGTCCGGTCATAACTTTGTGTTTTGCTTTGGGTAAAGTCGGAGCGAATTCTGCACTCAGACCCAACCTTTTATTTCTGGCAGTGGATGACTTGAGACCCGAGTTGGGTGCTTATGGGTCCAGAATTAAAACTCCCAATATGGACAGGCTTGCATCCAAAGGCACACTTTTTGAGCGTGCCTATTGTCAACAGGCAGTTTGTGGGGCATCGAGGTTATCCATTATGAGTGGTCTCTATCCCACCCTGACAAAGGAACAGACCTACCATGTTGAGAACTGGAGGAAGCGGCACCCCGACCTCCTTACTCTTAACCAGCATTTTAAAGAGCAGGGTTATCAAACTATTGGCTTGGGCAAAATCTATCATGGAAATGTGGGGGCAGGAGTAGATCCCAAAAATTGGAACCAGTGGATCAAGGTTGATTCATCAGGTCACTACCTCAGGCAAAAAAACATCGACCTTCTGCGAAAAGCTCAGGATGAAACCAAAATCAGTGATCCTAAAGATCCGCCCAAGGGACCGATGACGGAAAGTGCCGATGTCCCAGATCATGCTTATCTCGATGGGAAGCGGGCAGACCGAGCAGTCCAAGTTATTCGAGAATTGTCTCGATCCTCAAATCGGCCGTTTTTTTTGGCGGTGGGTCTAAGCAAGCCTCACCTTCCTTTTTGTGCACCCAAAAAATATTGGGATCTTTATGACCGGAACCAATTTAAGATGCCTCCGAATAAGGAGATTCCTCCTGGTTATCCTTCACATGCGGCCAACTTGAAGGCCATGGAAATGAGAAAATACAGTGATTACGAAGGCAAAGGGCCGAGAGAGTTTTCAGATGCGACCAACCGCCGGCTTCTCCACGGTTATGCTGCCGCAACCAGTTATGTTGATGCCTGTGTGGGCAAGGTACTTGATAGCTTGCGTAATAGCGGACTGGAGAAAAATACTATCGTTGTACTCTGGGGAGATCATGGATGGAAACTGGGCGATCATTCCAGTTGGTGCAAACATACGAACTTCGAGTGCGATACCCGCGTTCCCCTGATTATTTTTGATCCCCGTGAACAGGGAGGAAAGAAAACATCCCGTTTGGTCGAATTGATTGATCTTTATCCGACCCTTTGCGACTTGGTGGGATTACCCATTCCCAACCATTGCCAAGGTAGAAGTTTTAGAAAATTGATCAAAGATCCCGAAGTTGGTCATCGCTATGATGCCTACAGTTCCTATCCAGCATATGAATCCACGGGTCATAGCATACGTTTTAAAAATTATCGATACACCGAATGGAGGGACATACATGGGGTAGTAAAAGCCAATGTACTTACCGATCTTACCGCAGACCCTGGGGAAGAAACCAATGTTAAGGATTCAAAGAGTTATGTGGCTGCTCTTGCCTATGCGAAGGAGAGGTTGCAAGTTCGAATCAATCAGGCCCTTGAATCTTCCTATGCCAAGGAAAATGAAAAATCTTTATCACCGGTCGTTTCGCTTGCTCTCGATCATCAGCAAATTGGCCAGAAAATCCGTGGATTTGGTGGTTCCATTGCCTTTTGGGGAACAAACCCTTCGGATGAAGCAATGGAATATGCCTTTAATGAATTGGGGACATCTATTTTAAGGGTTCAAGGGGAGGTCAAAAAGAATGGAAATAGCGAACATTCCAGAGATGTCCTCCAAAGAGCGATGAAAAATAACCCGGACCTCGAAGTGTTGCTCACTTTTTGGCAACCTCGTTCCCCGCAACTACTGAAGGTATCTGATTGGCTGGATATTTTCGATTGGCGTGGAGAGCGGGCATACAGACTCAAGTACTCGATGGAGGATGCCTGGGCCGAAGAGATTGTCCGCCGAACCCGCCAGCATATGGAGTGGGGGATTAATGTAACCACTTTGGGGGTACAGAATGAGACTAATTATTCCAATCTTGGTTCTCAAACTTGTATATGGGATCCCCAACGATTGAGGAATTTTATTGATAAAAAATTGTTCCCCCGACTCAGAGAAGCTGGACTATCCGTAAAAATCGCCGCACCCGACCTCGCTTACATTGGGTACCAAGGGAGTGAACTATCCCGTTTTCTTCCAACCATTAATTCTAAAGCGGTCGATGTGGTGGCCTATCATATGTACGACAGTTACAAAGATGGCATGGATGGCAGTTTGTCTATACTCCGAGAAAACAGCCGGAAAATTGGCCAGATCCGTAGAGAAAATTTTCCCAAAAAAGAATTCTGGATGACCGAAACAACTGGTGCCCAATGGAACAATGATATTTGGCACACCTATGGTTGGATGCCTGAACTCACGGAGTTTGATAAAGCAATACTGGCCGCTCAGTACGCCCATATGACCCTAGCGGATGCACAAGCTAATGTCTTTATGTGGTGGGGCCTGGTTTATTCTCTCGCTCCTGATAGGGTCAAGGACCCAAAGGTTCGACAAAAGCACCGCGATGAAGGCCTTGTTTTGGTGGAGGAAAAACCCGGGCCCAGTGGCAGGCAGGAACTTGTCGAAAGAACTAAGAAGTTTTTTATGATCAAACAATACTCTGGGTTCATCACCGATGATTTTAGAAAGGTCTCTATCAATTCGCCTGACCCTCTCTGGGTATCCGCTTATTTTAATAGTTCAAAGAGCAGTGGAGTAATTGTGGCGATCAATCCATCGGCGGATTCAATATCCTTGGATGTCACCTTACCAGAGGGAATGAAAACCAGAGGCGCCTACCAAACTGACAAGGATCTAAATTGTGAATCCGTTTCTGCTGATTCTCCACTTCCTGGACGGGCGGTGCGCACCATTTTATATTCCGCCAACCAGTCAGAATAGAGGATCCGTTGGGAACCGGTTAATGGTATAGTGTCTGGACTGGGGCACCGTCTTCAATTTACGAATTTCCGCCCGCAACGAACGAATGACATCGGAGAATATAATCTCCTCTATCTTTTCCACTTGGTATTGTTCCTCTGCCTCTTTCAGAGCTTTTTGTAAACCTGTTACATCGAGCTTTTGCTTTTTCGCATTAGAAATGGCCGCTTTGCCCAGTTCAATCAGTGCATACATCCCGGGTTTATAAGCATATCCATTTTTGAGAAAGCTGGAATCCTTTGACGATCCATAAGGAGCTTTCTGAAAATCGGGCAGGGGTTCGGAAGTGATCAGAAATCCATTTTTATCTCTCATACAGAACACCGCATGAGTGGCTCCTGGGGGCATGGTTGCCTCCACCTTTCCATCGCTTATTCGTACAGTTGCTTTAAACCATTCTTCGCGGTGCCCTCGTGTCTTATCAAACTCCTTGGGGTTGAGGGTGTAGAGTAGATGAGCCTCTTCAACTATGGCCCTATCCTTACTGCTCTCAAAAGTAGCCCATATTTGATCTTTGTCTGACCCCAGTTCAAGAATCTGAGGATATACCTGTTTCTCTGCTTTAGTAACTTTCGGTCCGTTTATATTCCTGTAAGGCATCGAAACCTTGGCATTGCTCAGGAATTCATTCAACTCCCTTAGCATCTCGTCTCTGATTTCAGGAAATTTATCCGCCAGGTTCTTTTGTTCTCCTAAGTCTAAGTTTGCGTGGTCATCTTTTCTTATTCGGAATAGCTCGATCAATTTTTTGTTTTCTACATCCGCCCATTTTCCAGCGTAGCCCACGCCGAGGTTGTTAATTAGTTTCCATCCTCTTTTGCGCATTACCACAGCCATGTGGCTCTCCATGGGGTAGAACCAAAAGAGGGTATCACGCTCCGTCCCATCTTCTTTTACAACCCGGTCCGATGTTCCCTCAATCAGGGGCAGAATATTGCAACCGTCTAATTTCAGGGATAAATCTTCAGGAACTCCAGCCATTTCCATGAAGGTCGGATAGAGATCGATCAAATTGATCGGTGTCTGGCAAGTACTTCCTGCCGGGACTTTTGGACCACGAATAATAAAGGGAATGCGCAGACCACCTTCGTAATTATTCATTTTTCCACCCCTGAGCGGATGGTTGTCGGTTACCGGTTCACGCTGACTTCCTTTCCAGCCACCATTATCCGAATCGACAATTACAAAAGTGTTATCGATCAGTTTGTGGCCTGGATTGCGTGGATCATCCGTTTTTTCCAAGTAAGTTACCACCTTACCGATACTCCAGTCCAAGGAGTCGACCATAGATGCGTAATACGGGTTTGATTGTCCGGGTACTTCAGAGTTCACTGAACCTGGTTCATCGGGGAAGGGGATTCCCAATTTTTGACAGTAGTATTCCAGTCGTTTTTTATCCCTTGTGGCAATAGGTCCATGTACCCAAAAGGGGCAAAAATTCAGAAAGAAGGGCTTGTCTTTGTGTTTTCGGATAAACCCGACTGCCAGTTCGGTCGGTTTATCAAAGGGGCGTCCGTCTGCATCCAATTGAAAAGGATCATTTGGATCCTCCGTGGCAAAGTCTGCCAGTCGATGTGGAACGATTGGTTGCCAGGCACCCCCGAAAGAATTTTTTCTTCCATCCATGGGATTCCATAATTCAGCATCGTTGTAAATCAAGGGGCCACCATTCTTTTCCAAAAATCCAAAATCAAATCCCTGATCTGTTGGGAATGGGTATCCCCTGTGCTTTCCTCCTGCATGCCATTTTCCTACATGACCACTGAAATATCCCGCCCGTTTCAGAACCTCAGGAATCATTGGTTCTTCCACCGGAAGTCCATAAAGGTAATGCGGGGGGATTAGCGGGATTTTACTTTGATGGGGGCGGGGTAATTGTCCACCGGTCACGCCGTACACTCCGGTGTTTGCGGGATATTGGCCGCGTAGATAGGAAACCCGGGATGGGGCACACACCGGAGAGGGAGAATAGGCTTCAGTGAACCGTCTACCCATACGGGTCAGGCGGTCAAGGTTGGGAGTTTCGTACACCGGATTACCACTTATCTTATGAGAGGCAATATCCTGCCAGCCCAGATCATCCACCATAATATGAACGATATTAGGTTTGGGTGCAGCAAAGCTAGCAGTGGCGAAAAGAAGAACGGATAGGGTTAAGCAATTTACTTTCATAAGAATCTTGGAGTTATCCAAAAACGGGGACTGTCTGCAAAGATAAACCTTGGTTTAAAGGTATCAATTCATGCAGTGATTAATCAAACCAGTCCCGTAATCTTTAAGACAATAAACGGCGCAGGGTATCGTCGACCACTTTTGGATTAGCCTGCCCGCGAGTTGCTTTCATCACCGCACCCTTGAGAGCATTGATAGCCCCTTCTTTGCCGCCACGGAATTTTTCCGCAGCATCCGGATCATTGGCAATGGCTTCCTTACAGATTCCTTCGATCTCGGAATCATCCGACTGTTGGTCGAGTCCTTTTTCCTTCGCCAATTCGGTGGCAGATTTCCCAGTGGCAAACATTTCGGGAAATAATTCCTTGGCCACATTATTGGTCAGTTTACCATCCTCAATGAGGTTGACCAATTCAGCCAGCATCTGTGGGGAAACCGCACAACTTTGCGGGGTTATCTTTTCCGTTTCTTCTTCTGCGAATTCATCAACTTTATTGGCTTGGGACAATTCACGGAGTAAATCATTAACCACCCAGTTGGCCACCTTGCCCGCAGATTTTGCCATCTCTGAAGCTTCTTCAAAATAAGCACAGAGTAAATGATCTCCGCAAAGTGCAGAAGTGATTGAGTAGGGCAAGTTCATGTCCTTTTGGTAGCGACGTTGCTTATCAAAAGGTTTTTCTGGAAGTCCTGTCCGCACCCGGTCAATCCATGTTTGATCGATTTTTACTGGCATTAGGTCAGGGTCTGGAAAATAGCGGTAATCATGGGCCATTTCCTTGGTCCGCATCGGGGTGGTGTATTTTTGATCCGGATTCCAGCGACGTGTTTCCTGAATAATCGGAGTACCTTCTTCAATTGCTCGGATCTGGCGACGGATTTCATATTCGACTCCGTTTCTTACCCCTGAGATCGTGTTTAAATTTTTCAGTTCCACTTTGGTGCCCAACTTAGTCTCTCCTCGAGGACGCACACTGATGTTGGCATCGCAACGGAGTTGCCCCTTCTCCATATCACAAGCGGAAATTCCCGCAGCTACGAGGGAATTGCGTAAAGAAGTTAAGTAGGCAAAGACTTCGTCGGGTGAGTGCATATCCGGTTCGCTGACAATTTCCAGTAAAGGACATCCAGCCCGATTGTAATCCACCAAACTGTCCTGCTCGTAATGAGTAAGTTTTCCTACATCTTCTTCCAGATGAATCCGGGTCAATTCCACCATGCGGTGGGGACCCATTTTGGAAGGGTTTTCTCCGGGCATCTCAATCTCCACCTGACCACCCTCACATATCGGCTGGTCGTACTGGGAAATCTGATAATTTTTAGGCATGTCCGGATAGAAATAATTTTTCCTGTCCCACTTGCAGATCTTGGCAATTTTACAATCGAGCAACAGACCCACTTTGATTGATTTTTCAATTGCCTCTTCATTCATCACTGGCAAAGCACCAGGTAGACCGAGAACAACTGGATCGGTCAGGGAGTTTGGTGGTTGTCCAAATCC
>MDTC01014387.1_pt1 | contig 11831 bp, 25 predicted proteins | sample 811181 | NCBI WGS metagenome assembly MDTC01 (sample SAMN05326644, study PRJNA326480) | marine metagenome | isolation source: seawater | place: Pacific Ocean: North | collected 2011
ATCCAAACTATCAAGAGGTTGAAACAATTTATAGGTTAGAACCTGATACGAGACCAAAGAAACAATATCAAAGACTTTCTAACTATCGTGCATTAGACGATTGGAATGGTAAATACTTTTGGGAGAATGACAAAGGTCATATCCACAGAGCTCCCGACTTACATAAAGAGATAGACGGTTGTGAAGTTGTATTCAGTTCAAGAACTTCCATGGGTATGAACTTTAGTTCGTTATCCTTGTACTTTGGATTTGATAAGTTAGGTCGTGCAGCTGGTAAGGTTATGGGTGCAGCTTCTTATCATGAGTGGGAAGACACACCCGAAGGTTATAACGATTGGACAGTTAATTCTGTATGTAATCAATTACAACAGAAGTCATTTGAGTTTACTTGTAAAGTAATTCAGAAAGCTATTGATAAGAATCCTGATTTAAATAATATTGTTTTGTCAGGTGGGTTTGCACTGAACTGTACGAACAATGCAAAGTATCTAGAACGATTCCCCGACCACCAATTCTTTGTTGACCCTGTTGCACATGACGGTGGTACTGCAGTGGGTGGTGCAATCAGATTAGCTCGTGCATTAAAGAAAGGAGAGACAACAGTATGATTCTTACAGAAGTTCATAGAGAAGTAAAATCTACAGTCAAAGAATTAATTGACAACAGACAGATTGTTGCAATCTTTCAAAACGAATCGGAGTGGGGGCCACGAGCTCTAGGTAATAGGTCAATACTCTTTGACCCAACGAATCCCGAAGCAAAGTCGATAGTAAACATGGTAAAGAAGAGAGAACACTATCGTCCTTTTGCATGTACAATATTAGAAGAACATGCACACGAGTATGTGGAACTAAGACAACTCAAGTCTAGTCCATACATGTCGTTTGCATTACAGTGTAAGGAGAAGGCATTAGATGAGATTCCAGCTTTGGTACATATGGACAACACTTGTAGAATACAAACAGTCAATAAAGAACAGAACAAAAACTATTACAACCTTATCAAGGCAATACAAGAAACAAATGGTGTACCTATTGTTTTTAATACTAGCTTTAACTTACACGGTGAGAGTATGGTAGAAACAATTTATGATGCAATTCACACTTGCAACAACTCAGAGATTAATCACCTCTATGTACCCGAAGACCAAGACATAGAAATACCTTATGACTTGATACAAGTAAAAGGTGACACCAGTATAGATAATGAGGAAACCAACAGGAACACAACTTAATAAATAGTTGTATGGAACTTATAGAGATAACAGATGAAGCAATCGTTAAATTACTTGAGAAGCAAGAGAAAGAAAACTTCAAATATATCCGTCTCGGTATTACGGGAGGTGGGTGCGCTGGCTTTGAGTATATTTTTGATAGTGTTCGTGACTACAGCGATGATGATATTGTTATCGACTTTGGTAAGCTCCAGTTCGTAGTAGACAAAGTATCAGTTCCATATATTAACGGAATGACACTTGATTGGCGGAAAGAAGGATTCAATGAAATATTTAAATTCATAAATCCAAAAGAAAAAGATTCATGTGGTTGTGGAGTGTCAATCAATTTTGATTTAGAACAAGTTGAGGTTGATAAGAGTAAAATCTTTGCAGTCGAAATATGATAGATTATGAAAACAAGTTCAGCAAAAGCAAAGGGTAGAAAACTACAACAGTGGTTTGCAAATCTTTTAGTTGAGAAACTAAACTTAGACGAAGAAGATATCGAGTCCCGTCCTATGGGTTCTCAAGGTGAGGATATTATTCTTGGGAAACAATCTAGACAAATCTTTCCTTATAGTGTAGAATGTAAGAATCAAGAGAAAGTTAATGTATGGTCGGCATACGAACAGGCAGAATCAAACTGTAAAGGGTACGAACCTCTTGTAGTAATAAAAAAGAATCGTAAGAAACCCTTAGTCGTAATTGATGCCGAATATTTTGTGAGGTTACACAATGAGTCAGAATGAAGAACAATATAATCCAGTAATATTCCCTTTTGGGCCTCCTGTCTATCTAAACAAGGTCGCTGTAGAATGTGTAGAAGAATTAGATGCTCGTATAGAAGAAGTAGGTGGTAAACCTGAATTCGATGCAAGTGGTCAACTTGCAGGTCGTATTTTAAAACAGACTCATATCAAAGATGTTATTTCAAAAGATTGTGAACAACATATCTTACAACATGTCGCACACTATCATAATACAGTGAATGCAACAACAGGTGTCAGTTCATCTTTTACTAAAGAACAAGCACCTGAAATGAGACCTGAACACTATGTATTAGACTCACTTTGGTCTAATATTCAAGAAGCAAGAGAGTTCAATCCAACTCATCAACATGAGGGTGCGTTCTCGTTTGTTATATATACCCGAAATGATTTAGAGAATATGACTGTAGAAGAGATACAGGATAATGAGTACGACAATCGTTCTAAACATGGTGTAGACCAAAGAGCGAATGCAGGTTTGATAGAACTAACTTATGGTGAAGCAAACTTCTTTAACTGGCAACTCTTCAATCATATGCCAAGTCGAGGTGATATTATTATGTTCCCTAGTTGGTTAAGACATACAGTATATTCATTTTATGAAGAAGGTAAAATTAGGATAAGTGTGGCAGGGAATGTAAACCTGGCATACTAAAATGAAATGGCGAACCCAATTAAAGAAGCGATGCAGAAGAAAGTTAATTATGCTTTGGGGGAAGTCGAGCACCAAATAGATAAGTTCTTATCTAATAATTACAAGTCAAATTTTAAAATGGAAAAATACTTGGGTCAGATTGAGTTCAGACCTAAGTTAGTTGCAATGTGTAGAGAAGAATATAAACCTCTACTTGCAGAACTACAATCAGATGACCCCGATTTTATTGAGGGTTATTCCTTTATGACTAAACCTGAAAAGAAAAGGTTTATAAAATTCATCGAATCGATAATCGAAGGTTGCGATACTTATGTTCAAAAGAATCAGGCAAAATGGGATGCTGAAACTGCCATGAAACGAATGAACACTAAGATGAGAAAAGCAAGAGCAAAACGAATGAAGATTATTGAAGAAACTAAGGGTAGAAAAACTCACTAGACAATAGTATCCCTTTTCTGTTATACTGGTTGCATGATATTAATTGACTTTACTCAAACTGTTATCGCTGGTCTGATGGCACAAATCAAATCAAACGATGGCGAAATAAACGAGAACATGTTAAGACATATGATTCTTAACTCTCTCAGAAACTATCAGAAGAGATATGCCTCTGATTACGGTGAGATGGTACTTTGTACTGATGCATCGAATCCATGGCGTAGAGATTTCTTTCCCTTGTACAAGGCGAATCGTAAGAAGACTAGAGAGGCAGATGATAAAGATTGGCAGTTAATCTTTGATACATTGCACGAAGTTAAAATGGAAATCAAAGAGAACTTCCCATACAGATACATGTATGTTGAGAACTGCGAGGCAGATGATATCATTGCAGTGTTAACTAGACACTCAAAAGAACCTGTATTGATTGTATCTGGTGATAAAGACTTTCAACAGTTGCAGAAGTATGACTATGTAAAACAATGGTCACCTAATCTAAATAAGTTTGTTGATTGTGAAGAACCAGATATGTTTTTGAAAGAGCATATTCTAAAAGGTGATAAGTCAGATGGCATACCTAATATCTTATCTAATGACGATTGTTTAGATTTGGGTATCAGACAAACACCTTTGAGAAAACCTGTGTTAGAAAAGTATCTCAGGATTAGTATTGAAAATGACGATAAATACTACCGTAATTATTTAAGAAATCAAAACTTGATTGACTTAGATATGATACCTGATAAAATAGAAGATGCAATTCTCAGTGAATATTCTCAAACAGAACCAGTCAAAGGGAAAGTATTCGACTATCTCAGAACTCATAGACTCAATCAATTATTAGATAACATTGGAGATTTTTCGTTATGACGGAAGTAAAGAAAAGAGGAAGAGGCAGACCTAAGGGCGCCCCTAATAAACCTAAAATGGAACTAATCACTAAGCGAGAGAAGCTTATGAAGAATGCTGATGTGTATGAAATACTATGTCAGGCAGAATTAGTTGCAGGTGATAATGAAGACCATGCAGTAAATGGTCTACAAGCATTTAATCAAACTAATGGTGCAGTTCAACCTGTATTACAATGGTTGTTTAGTGACAACATTAAATCAACCTTACCTGCAGGCAAAACGCCACATAAACCGAATGATGCACCAGCAAGTGATTTAACTGAATCAGCATTAAGATTCGAATTTAGAAAGTTTAAATACTTTGTGACTGAACAAATCCCTAAGACTCGTAGAGAAACAATGTGGATTGAAATGTTAGAAAGTATACCTGCCAAAGAGGCAGAACTTATGGAACTTGTTAAAGACAAGGTAAATCCATTCAAAAACCTGAACAAAGAAATCGCTCAAAAAGCGTTTCCTGATGTTCAATTTTAGATAAATATTATTGTCGGCAGATGCTATACATATGATAAAGGGAAAGGATATACACTTTCCGATGTGTAAACTTTCTAGCAGAGTCCGACTCCATGGAGTATTATTATAATGGCAGAAGAACCAACATTTGCAAGTGAAGTGACATCTGAGAAATCAGAAAGTCAAAAAATACGAGAGCGTATTCAAACATATCAAGCAGGAATTTCACCCAACAGTTTACAAGTAATCGCTGTATTACTAGAACAGCAGTTGAAAGCAGGTCTAGTTAAATCTACTGACCTTGAAGCATTAGTAATGTTAAGAGATGAAGTCAACAAGGCGACAATCGATTATCGTACTATGATGGAAAGAGAACAGAAGAGATTACAAGAAATCACTGTTCAAGAGGCAGAACAAAAACAAATTGAAATCGCTCAGAGAGAAAATGCCTTCAATCAAAAACTTGCTGACGAAAGGCAATTAAGAAAAACAACCCAAGACAAACTTGCTCAAATGGAAGCAGTGTTAAAGTCACATGGTATAAGTATGGACTTAGACGGTGACGGTCAAGTAGGGTTAGCAGAAGGTCAAGAAGAAAGGACCTTAACGCCAGAAGAACAGGCAGAAGTTGATAGACTATTACAAGAGTCTAAAGATGCAGTGTCAGTACACAAAGATAACATTGCACCTGCACCATTAAATAAACCAAAGAGTCGTGCTTTTGAAATGGCAAGGGCATTAAATCCTGCACCAATCTCAGAAGATGAAGAATTCGTAGAGAAAGTTGAAGAGACTAAAAAGTCTTTTAAAGAATGGGAAGAGGAAACAGTCACCGAAAATCAATTAGAGTTAGACATTGACATTCCAGAAGATGCAAAAGGAACAGATGAGTTCGAACAAGAAGTAGCTAATGTAATTGATGAACAGATGAAGGTCGCTGCTGATTTAGAAATCGATGATGAAGATTATGACGAAGTTCCTGACCTTAGAGTTGCAGAAGAAGATACAGAATCTACACCTTCACTTCCTAAAATCTCAGATGGTCAAGTATCACCTGAAAATGCATCTGTTTTAAAAACAGACAAAGTAAAAGTTATCGAAGAAACACCAGAAGGTTGGGATGCAAACGGTTCACCAGTAGTTGAAGAACCTGAAGCAGAAGAAGAGTACGAAGAGATAACTATACCTTCCGAATCAGAATTGAAATCAATGACTAAAAAGCAAATCGCCGAGGCGGCATCTGAACTAGGTTTTGATGTATCAGTGTCATCTCCTAAGGCAGCTATGATTAGTTCATTCACTCAACAAACGGACGATTTCATCGCTAGTCTACAAGATAGTGGTGAATTCGTTTCCGCTGAAACAGACGATAACGATGAAGAAGATAACAAAGACGGAGGTTACTTCTAAAACAGAGGTAACTACTGTTAATCTTAAAAACATAATTACAGATTACCACGAAGAACTCGCTAACTGCGAGTTTTTTCGTGTCGATATTCCTAGAGAAATTTGCACAATACTAGGAACTAGATATCACGAACCGAAGTCGGTTAAGGTATATAAAGATGAAAATGACACCATGGTGTTCAGTATCTTAGATATGCCATATGAGTGGCTAGCAGAACCTAAACTCTACTGGTCGAAAGTTAATTGTAATCCTCAGTCAGCGATAGAAGAAGATGATGATGCTCAGTTCTTTTTATTGCCACCTGATGATATTCAACTCGGCAAATATACAATGACCGTAGTTGACGGAGACGGAGAATATGAAAGACATGTCAAAATACAACGAGTCTAAGACACCTCAAAACGAACAGAAACATAAAGGTTGGTATTGGCACTCAGAGAGAAAGCAGTTTTATCGTTGGGATAACTTTCCAAAATATACTAAATAAGTGTATGAGTATTGAATACAACGATTTCGGATTTACAGCGATGGATGCCGATGAACTGGCATCCGTTGATACAAAGATTGTAGAGAAGACCACAACAGCAACAGAAGTTATTGAAAAATTAGATAACTTTATTAGACCTTTGTTAGAGAACCTTGCAAAAGATTCAGACAAAGATTACATCTATTGGCCCAATCGGGCAGAGATTCTTCAAAAGAAACTTGAAGAACTGAATGACTTACAAAAAAATATCTAAAAACACTTGATTATGGGTCTCACTTTTTGATACACTTATCAGTATCAAAACTAATGGAGAAACATAATGGCTTACAAATCTTATTACGATGACCCTAAAGAGGTCAAAAAGATTGTCGAAATAGGGCGACAGCTCATAACCCTATGCGAAGAAAACAAACTATATCCTAAAGATGACTTACTATGGAATGCCGCTGTGACAGCAGGTAATAAGATGGTCACATATGGCACACCTTGGTCACGATTCAATAGTGTACATCATCTATCAAGCAACGAGAAGAAGGCAGTCCTGCATTTCTTAGATAACAAATCAAAATATATTAAGTAGGGGTTGACAATAGGTCCACTTTTTTTGTACCATAACCATGATGAGAAATGAAAAAGGAGACAATATGACATTGATAGAATATGTTGAAAAACTATGTGAAGACCTCACAACACTTAAAAATGAAGAATGGTCGCACTGTGCTGAGGCAGGTGCTTACTACGGTTTCAAAGAAGGTCGTAAATACATCAAAGTAATTTCATACGATGATGCTGCCGGTGGCGGTGCTTCTGTATGGGGTTTCATCAATAAATCAAACCCTAAATTCTTAGAAGGCGATGTTCTACTCGCCGCTGGTTGGGCAACACCTGCTACTAACCATGCAAGGGGCAACTTAATCAATCCAGGTTACAATGTTCTCGACATGGGTAGAAGATTCATGTACGGTCCAGGTTATTGTTCAGGTACTTATGCAGGTACCAAAAGAGATGGGAGTTTTGTTTAAGATGAAGTTCAGAGAATACAAAAAAAGGTTTAAAGATAACATGACTGTTGCAGGCAGGTCATATTCCAGGTGGGGTGTGACAGGTACTTTTTCTACTACAGAAGATGTAGTCAACAGATATGCTAAAGATTTTTATGTCGCACCAGGTGACATCGTAAGATGGCATTCTAACAATCAAATACCTTTCGGTGATGTGTTGTTAGATTTTTGTGAGGCACTATTGATAACACCAAGACAACTTAGAGTTTCTTGCGAACTAAGAGAAAAAGAAACCGATGAGTTTTGGGCGAACTATTTTGATAAGGAGTAATTATGAAAAAATTTGTATACATTGTTAACACTCAGAACCTTGAAGAGTATGGTACTAACTTCCATAAGTTCAAGGGTGGGTCAACTTATGTTATTCATGCTGAACTGACCAAAGAAATCTTTGAGAAAGATGCTTATGGTCCAGGCGAACATGACTACTATGAGGTGCCTAGTGTGACTGAAGCATCAGTTGCCGCTGAGGTCATGAAGCATGTTAACAGGTACAACGGACTCAGAGGTTCGTTTGATTACATTACTTCTATTGAGAAGTTATACCTTGAAGACTATCTCAGAACTCCTGAGGAAGATATTTACTTCCAAGGCAGTTTCAATGAGTTAATCTCAGAAACTTATCTACACGAACAATCAATGATTGCTAACGGTCAATTAGACCCAGCAGAATTAGGAGAGAGTTATGCTTAATCGATATAAGATACTTGCAGAGGCAAGTGGCGGTAAACTTACCGAAGAAGAGGTTCGCAATTTAGAAGAGTATGGTGTAAAACACCCAAGTGAGTTTGCACCTGACCCAGCAGACGAAGTGCCTGCTGGTTACTGCATATGTGGTGAGAAAGATTGCGATGAAGAATATGAACACTGGACAAGTGGGTGGTAATATGAATGATGATGATAAGAATTTATTAATCAATTTCAGTCCTCTATTAGTAGTAGCAGTAATTATGATGATACTGTTAATAGCAAATGCCAAAGACCAAGAACCAGGCAGACCAAATTATTATGACTCGCCAGTGACAGAAGATACAGGAGAAAGATATGGGTAATTATAAACATACAGAGAAGGATGCTTTCAAAGCATTTTTATACGGCATGGGTTTCGGTGCCTTTTTAATGTTTGTTATGATGTTGCCACAAACAGTCAAAGCTGCCGATGAAAACGGCGAGATGATTTGTATGGCAAAGAACATTTACTTTGAGGCAGGCAATCAACCTCTCGCAGGTAAAGTTGCTGTTGCACAGGTTGTTCTGAATAGAATGGAACATAGTTCATACCCACAAGATATTTGTGGTGTAATCTATCAGGCAAAATGGCGTGAGAATTGGAAAGGCGATATGGTGCCAATCAGACATCAATGTCAGTTCAGTTGGTTTTGCGATGGCAAGTCAGATGAACCTTTAGACACTGATACATTCTTTGAATCATATGTGATTGCTCAAGATGTAGTTTTGGGTAAGTATCCTGATATTACAGAAGGTGCAACACACTATCATTCAATTATGGTTGAACCATATTGGGCAGAAACACTGAATGAAACAGTGCAAATAACAGACCACATATTTTACAAATGAACGATAAGTGTATTAATTGTTCTAAAGAGACCTCAGTTAAAACTGAAACTCATGTAGATGAAAGGAAAAATTATATAATCGGTGCAGGACAACTTTGTCGTAAGTGCCATGAAGAAATTTACAAGGAGAAAGAAGATGAGAGATTTCTTGCAGAATACTGAATACCTGAATAATGGTGTTCGTCACATTTATAAGTTTGACAATGGTTATGGTGCTAGTGTTATAAAGCATGATTATAGCTATGGGGGTAGGGACGGTTTATGGGAATTAGCGGTTCTCAAAGACGATGAACTATGTTATACTACTCCTATTACAGAAGATGTTATTGGGCATCTTGCATGGGATACCGTTGAAGACATCTTAACAGAAATACAAGAACTATGAATCTATTTTATTTACACGAAGAACCTAAACCATGTGCTGAGTTGCATTGCGACAAGCATGTCGTTAAGATGATTATCGAGTATGCTCAGTTGATGTCTACAGCACATCGTATGTTAGATGGCGACCAATACGAGGCGTTATCTAAGAACGGCAGACGAATCAAAAGATGGCGTATGCCAAACTCTAACTTAGAAAACACCTTATACAAGGCGTCACATCTGAATCATCCAACTGCTGTATGGGCAAGACAAACATCAGGTAATTATGAATTCTTGTATCAGTTGTTTACACATCTATGTGATGAGTATACTTACAGATACGGCAGAGAACATCTAACAGATTCAAAACTTAGAAATGTTCTATGTGAAACACCAACTAATATTACACCAGGTCCATTCTCACCTCCACCACCTGCAATGCCAGATGATGTGAAGTCAAGTGATGTAGTAAAAGCGTATCAACAATACTACAATAAATACAAGAGAGATTTCGCAGTGTGGACTAAACGAGATACACCTGCATTTATGTTATGAGAATATTGATAAAAAATTACGGCGATTGTAGAGTCTTTTCTGATAGACCTTTTGGGTACAAAAGATATCATGTAGAATGGAATGACGGAAGTAAACAAGTCTATTCTGGTCTTTGGTATAAAGAACAAGATGTACTCGATATCGTTGAACAAAACTTACCGAGAATTTAATGCCCATATACCAATTTTATAACTCAGAGTTAGATGAGCAATACGACCTTTTAATGTCTTATGATAATAAGGTTAAGTATCTTGCAAAGAACCCACATATAAAAGAAATCATTGGCGCCCCTAATATTGTAGGTGGTCATGGTGATAGAATCAAAACTGATGGTGGGTTTAAAGAAGTCTTATCTAAGATTGGTGATGCACACCCAGGTTCTCACCTCAACACAAACAAATCAATCAAAGACATTAAGACAAAAGAGGTTGTTAAAAAACACATTCACAAACAAAGAAAAAAATAGTATAATAAAGTATGACTAAATTGAAAACGAATCTATTAGAACTTGGTGACTTAGAATCTATACAATTAGAAACTATATCAGAGAATGGTCAACGATACTATGTTGGTGAGAACAATGCAAAATATCCTAGTGTCACAACAGTTGTCGGTCTTAAAGCAAAGAAACAGATTAAACTTTGGCGTAAACGAGTCGGAGAAGAGACTGCAAACAAGATTACTAAACAAGCAACGACTAGAGGTACAAAGTTTCATCAACACATAGAAGACTATCTAAGACAAGAAAAAGAATACATTGAGTTTGATAACATACTACAAGAAGGTATGTTTAAGGCAGTTCAACCTGTCTTAGATGGCATCACACCAATCGCTCTTGAAGCACCTCTATATTCACACGAATTAAAAATGGCGGGTCGAGTAGATTGTGTTGGACTATTTGAAGACCAACTTGCAATTATAGATTTCAAGTCATCAGGTAAACCAAAAGATGACTATATGGCGACACCATGGTTTATACAAATGACTGCCTATGCTATCATGGTCGAAGAACTCACAGGAGTTGCAATCGATGAGATAGTCGCAATAGTTGGTGTTGAAGGTATGAATACATTTCAATTATTCATTAGTGAACCTAGTCAACATATCGAAGAGTTATTACAACTTAGACAACAATACAAAAACTTATACGGCGTATGATAACAGTATACAAAAATGATAGAGTAATGCTATCAGTGATTCACAACTTCTTAACAGACGAGGAGTGTGAAGAAATTGTAAGATGGTCATGGCAAGATTTAGAGAAAGCAACAGTATCAAGTAAAGAAGGTAAAGGAAAATTTACAGAAGGTCGTACAGGTTCACATACATGGGTGCAACACGATTCTTCTGATTTAACATTACGAATCGCACAAAAGATTGCTGACACTGTAAGAATACCTTTGAGTCATGCAGAACCTTTTCAAGTTGTCTACTATGGCGAAACAGAACATTATGATTATCACTACGACACCTTTGATGAAGAAGATAAAGACTTCAATCAAGTGTACTTAGATTGTGGTGGTCAAAGACTTGTCACTGCATTGGGATATCTAAGAGATGTACCCAAAGGTGGCGGAACAGGTTTTAATCAGTTGGGTATCGAAGTACAACCTAGAAAAGGTACAATGATATTCTGGCATAATGTATTACCGAACACAAGCAAAAGAGACCCCTTTTCTAAACATGCAGGTTTACCTGTACTCGAAGGTGAGAAGTATGCTTTTAACTTGTGGTTTAGAGAACGAGAATTTAAGTAGGAGAAATATGGCAAATTTTTATGATGAAGAAAAGTTCAATCTAAAACAAGATTGGAATTGGAATAAGATTATTTGGAAGAGTGATGATTGGATTCATCAACAAGCATATGATAATGCATATGAACATATGTTAGAGTATCTTGAAATAGGAAGTCAAGAAGAACTAACTAGAGAACACTTAGA
>MDTC01094704.1_pt1 | contig 11830 bp, 9 predicted proteins | sample 811181 | NCBI WGS metagenome assembly MDTC01 (sample SAMN05326644, study PRJNA326480) | marine metagenome | isolation source: seawater | place: Pacific Ocean: North | collected 2011
TTCACTATCTTTAGGTTCAGTATTGAAAACTCCGGTTGCTAAAATAACTGAAACCAAAGCAACAAATAAAAAGTTCATAATTCACTATCCTAGCACAAAATCACTCGTGATTGACTCATAATTTCCTTTAAACTTCTGTGTTTTTCAATAATGACTTTGTTGGTATATAAAGATTCTAGAGACGGGGTTTGGGGCACCTGGCAACAGAACGCCCCTTACGACTTTACAATTTTCTTTGATTATTAATGCTATAAGGTTAAATCATAAATAAGATTGTTTTTACAAAAATTTCTAAGTTATCTGATCTTTTATTTTTATACTTTATTTAATAAGAGCGCCCTTTTCAAATCTTTTTGTTTTCCTTACTGAAAAAATAGATTATTAACTTTTAATATAAATAACATTATGAAAGCATATAAAATTTTCAAATCCAACATTCACCGTAAGGGTCTTAAAGCTGCTCGCGATATAAAAAAAGGTGAAAGAATAATTGAATATAAGGGAAAAAAAATTACCCACAAGCAAGCAGAGGAAGATAATAAATATGGGTATGATATTACGTATTTATTTACTCTTAATAAAAGATATCTCTTAGATGGAGATTTTAAATTTAATACTGCCCGTTTAATAAATCATTCTTGCAGTCCTAATTGTGAAGTTTTAGAAGAAAATAAACCAGTTTTATGGATTACGGCAATGAGAGATATAAAAAAGAATGAAGAATTATCTTATGACTATGGATTTAGCTTTGATTGCGATTACAAGGATCATGTTTGTAAATGTGGATCTAAAAATTGCGTTGGTTTCATTGTCAGGGAAGGTTCTCGTTGGCGAATACCTATTGTTCGCTAAAAGTTTTTATTAAACAGTATACAGGGACTAAATGAAAATTACGCACATGATGGTTTTTGGTCGCAGTGGCAATCTATAGAATTTAATAAATAAGTTTTTTAAGTATCTTAAACATGTGGAAAAAATTATATTAAAAATATCACTTTTTTTATTTTTGCTTAGTCCAGCTTATAGCGCTGATCAAAATATAGATATGCTGAATAGATTGGGTAAAGAAATTAATGCCTATTCTAAAAAAATTGTAAATGTTGATGTGGGTGATACTGTTTTTTGGAAATCAGTAAACCCAGGTCATAATGTGGAATTTATAAAAGGAGGAGTTCCTGAGGGCGTAGAAAAATTTAAATCATCATATAGCAAAGATACTAAGTATACTTTTAAAACTCCTGGTATTTATGCTTACTGGTGCACACCGCACAAAAGCATGGGTATGATAGGATTTGTTGTGGTAGGTAATGATAAATCTAATTTAGAAGCGATTAAAAAAATTAAATTTTTCGGTAAATCAAAAAAAATTGCAGAAGAACTAATAAAATCTCTGTAAATTTTTTCTAGCCTTTTAAAAAAGATATTTATCCCCAAGGTATAAAATAAGACCTAAAGCTATCCCAATAAGTATCCAGTAATAATATTCTTTCATTATCTTAAAATTTTACCTAAATCAGGCTCAAAAAAATTGGGACCTTTCATAACCTTTCCTTGTTCATTATAAATAGGCTTACCATCCTTACCTAGTTTGCTCATGTTAGAATTTTGTACTTCTGTAAAACACTTATCTAAGTCTATACCAAAAGCATGTCCCGCTCCATAAGTGACGTAAAGAATGTCAGTTAACGCATCGGCTACATCTCTTATACTATTTTTCTCTATAGCTTCTTTTAGTTCTTTTAGCTCTTCATCAATTAGGTCATACCTCAATTTTACAATTTTCTCATTTGGAAATTCAGTCTTATTTTTTACCTCTTGGCCAAAAGTTTGCATAAAAGTTTTAACTTTTTCAAAATTACTCATTTTTCCTCACATTGTAATTTGTTTTTAAATAGATAGTGTATTATAACTTATATTTATTGATGAAATACAGAATTGAATTCGATAGTTTAGGAAAAATCAAAGTACCTGGTGATAAGTATTGGGGGGCATCAACACAAAGATCTAATAAATATTTTGATATAGGTGATTTTTTAGTAAGGCCAAGATTAATACATTCAATAGCTATTGTTAAAAAAGCGGCAGCTATTGTAAATGCTAAAAATGGTGATTTAGATAAAAAACTCAGTAGATACATAGAAAAAGCAGCGGATGAAATAATTAAAGGAAAATTGGAAGGTAATTTCCCTTTAAAAGTTTGGCAGACGGGTTCTGGTACTCAAACAAATATGAATGTTAACGAGGTTATTGCTAATAGAGCTATCCAAATGTTGGGTGGGAAAATGGGTTCAAAAAAACCTGTTCATCCAAATAATCACGTAAACAAATCTCAATCTACTAATGATGTTTTCCCAACAGCAATGCATATTTCGATAGCCATGAAAACTAAAGAAATATTGTTACCTTCTTTAAAAATCCTTAATAAAGAATTAGGTAAAAAGGCCTCAGAATTTAAAAAAATTGTTAAATTGGGAAGAACACATTTGCAAGATGCTACTCCAATCACATTGGGTCAAGAATTTTCAGGTTATCATTCTCAACTAACTAAATGTATCGAGAGAATTGAAAGAGCTCTTAAAGAGATTTATTTTTTAGCTCAGGGGGGTACTGCTGTAGGAACGGGTCTAAATACAAGAAAAAATTTTGATAAAAAGATAGTAAGAGAAATATGTAGAATTACAAAACTTCCGTTTAAACCTGCACCAAATAAATTTGCAGCTTTAGCTTCACACGACTCTATTGTTAATTTTTCTGGAACAATGAACACAGCGGCAGTTTGTTTGATGAAAATTGCAAATGATATTCGATTTTTAGGCTCAGGACCAAGAGGTGGCTATGGAGAACTTATTTTACCTGAAAATGAACCAGGATCATCAATAATGCCTGGAAAAGTGAATCCAACTCAATGTGAAGCTGTAACTATGGTTTGTGTAAAAGTTATAGGAAATCATAACGGTATAACTATGGCCGGTTCTAATGGACACTTTGAATTAAATGTTTTTAAACCTTTAATTATTCATAATATTTTACAATCTATTCATATAATGTCCGACTGTGCAAAAACTTTTGCCCTTTACTGTGTAAAAGGATTAAAAGCAGACAAAAAGAAAATTAAATCATTATTAGATAATTCTTTAATGATGGTAACAGCACTGTCTCCGAAAATTGGCTACGATAGAGCTGCAGAAATTGCTAAAGCTGCATATAAAAAAGGAACCACATTAAAAGAAGAGGTAATTAAATCTAAGGTGCTTTCTGAAAAAGAGTACAACAAGATAATGAACCCAATGTTAATGACTAAACCAAAGTAATTAATATTAGGTAAACTCGATTTAAAATCTCATAAAAAATGAAGTATAATTATTAAAATCATTTTATGGATTCGGACCAATTACTAAAAAATTTAAATAAGGAACAACAAAAAGCCGTTCTTAGCACTGAAGGTCCTAACCTGGTTGTGGCTGGTGCAGGATCAGGTAAAACTAAAGTTTTAACCACAAGACTTGCTTATATAATTAATCAAAAAAAAGCATGGTCAAATCAAATACTCTGTGTAACTTTTACTAATAAAGCTGCAAAAGAAATGCAAAATAGAGTTTTAAGTTATTTAAGTGAAAAATCTAATTCTGTTCCTTGGTTGGGGACTTTTCATTCAATTAGTGTAAAGTTTTTGAGAAGACATGCTGAGGCTTTAGGGTTAAAGAGTAATTTTACAATATTAGATACAGATGATCAAAAAAAATTAATAAAAAAAATATGTACAGCTGAAAACATTGATGCTAAAAAAATTTCTCCTCAATTTATAATAGCTTTTATTGATCAATGGAAGAATAAAGGATTATTACCAAAAGATGTGCAGGTTAAAAAAAGTAATCTTTTAGAAAAATCAATTTTACGTGTTTATGAAATTTATCAAAATAAAATTAAAGATTTAAATGCTTGTGATTTTGGCGATCTTCTTCTTTATTGTGTAAAACTTTTTGAAGAAAACAAAGACATAAGAGATATTTATAGAAAAAACTTTAAATATATTTTAGTTGATGAATATCAAGATACGAACTTCATACAAAATAAGTGGCTTAACTTGCTTGTTAATGAGAATAAAAATATATGTTGTGTTGGAGATGATGATCAATCGATCTATAGTTGGCGAGGTGCAGAAATTAAAAATTTTCTTACTTTCGATAAAATTTACAACAATTGCAAAATTTTTAAACTAGAGCAGAACTATAGATCTACTAAAAATATTCTTGCTACAGCTTCATCTATTATTTCAAATAATGACAAACGATTAGGCAAAACATTATGGTCTTCAAGCGATCAAGGAGAATTAGTAAAATTAAATTGTTACCAAAATGGAAGGGAAGAAGCTGAAGGAATATCTGATGCGATTGAGCATAATTTAAAAAAAAAATACTCATTAAATAACATTAGTATTTTAGTCAGAGCTATTTACCAAACTAGAGAGTTTGAAGAAAGATTTTTAAAAGTTGGAATAGGTTACAGAGTTCTTGGAGGAACAAAATTTTATGAGAGAGCTGAAATTAAAGATGCAATTTCTTATCTTAGAATCATTAATCAAAAATTTGATGATTTAGCCCTAGAAAGAGCTATCGGTACACCTCGAAAAGGAGTAGGAGAAAATTCAATAAATCAATTATATACTTTCGCTAGTAAAAATAAGTTATGCCTAGAAGACTCCATTATAAAAAATATTGAGTTAAATCTATTAAAACCAAAGATAAAAGCTAGTTTATCTCAATTTTTAAATATGATTAAAAAATGGAGAACAGACTCAAAAACAAAAAAACATTATGACTTATTAAAATTAGTTCTAGATGAGTCTGGATATTCACAGATGTTAAAAAATAAAAAAGACATAGATAATGAAAATAGATTAGAAAATTTAAAAGAACTTTTAAGAGCTATGCAAGATTATGATAATCTACAAAGTTTTCTAGAGCATGTTGCTCTCGCTACATCGATTGATCAAGAGTGGGATGGTGAAAAAGTCAATTTAATGACTATGCATGCAGCTAAGGGATTAGAATTTGATGTAGTTTTTTTACCGGGTTGGGAGGAAGGACTTTTCCCCCATCAAAAGTCTCTTGAAGAAAAGGGAGATCTTGCTTTAGAAGAAGAGAGAAGATTGGCTTATGTAGGTGTTACAAGAGCAAAAAAAGAAGCATTCATATCCTTTGCCATGAGGAGAGCTTATCATGGTGATTGGATGGACACTCTACCTTCAAGATTTGTGAATGAAATCCCAGAGGATAATATTGAAAAAAATCAGGAAAATTTAAAAGAAGTAAAAGATGATTTTGATTTTAACCAAGATCAAGATTTCGAGTCAAATGAGGGGTATCGCAGTCCAGGTTGGGAAAGATTAAAAAAAAAATTGCTTAAATGAAAGAAGTAAAAAAACTACTTTCCGATTACAAAATCGATGGATATATTATTCCTAAAAATGATGAGTATTTTAATGAATACATAGAGCCATCAAAAGATAGATTGAAATATATCTCAAAATTTTCAGGCTCAGCTGGATTTGCTATAATTCTTAAAAATAAAAATTATCTTTTTGTTGATGGTAGATACACGTTACAGGCAAACTTACAAAGCGGTAAAAGCTTTAATATTCTAACTTTACCAAACAAACATCCTAGATCAGTTATAAAAAAAAAATATGTAATTGGTTTTGATCCAAAGCTCCATACTGAGAGAGGTTTAAGTATGCTTTTTAGAAAAACTAAGTGCATATTAAAACCTATAGAACAAAATTTAATTGATAAAATTTGGAGAAGAAAGAAGATAACCCACGTTAAAAAATTTTATAAATTGAAAGATAAAGATGTGGGTCAAAGTTCAAAAAAAAAATTAAAAACTTTATCAAATATTTTAAAAAAGAATAAAACTGATTTACTTTTTGTATCTGCATCTGAAAACATAGCTTGGTTACTTAATATTAGAGGAGGAGATTCTGACTATTCTCCAATACCGAATTCATATTTATTTATTGATCAAAAACAAAATATATTTTTATTTTGTAAAAAAGGTCAAATTGACAAAAATTTAAAAAAAAAGTTAGGAAATAATATAAAACTTATAGATATTAACTATCTTAAAAAATTTATTTTGAAAATTAAAAATAAAAAGATTTATTTAGACTTATTAAGCTGTTCAATTTTTTATAAAAGCATTTTAAAAAAAAATAACTCTATAATTGAACAACAGGATCCCATTTATAATCTTAAATCTATTAAAAATAAAACTGAAATAGCAAATATTAAAAAAACACACATTCTAGATGGAATAGCGCTTACAAAGTTTTTAATATGGTTAAAAAATAGTTACCATAAGAGAAAGATTACAGAGATAAACGCACAAGAAAAACTTTTACAATTTAGAAAAAAAAATAAGCAATTTAAATTTTTAAGTTTTCCAACTATATCGGGAACGGGTCCCAATAGTTCTATAATACACTACAAAGCTAATGCAAAAAGTAACAGGATTTTAAAAAAAGGAGACTTATATTTAGTCGACTCTGGTGGCCAATACAATTTTGGCACTACAGATGTTACAAGAACGCTGTCTCTAGAGAATAATGAAAAGAAAATTAAAGAAATTTTTACTAGAGTTTTAAAGGGCCATATAGCCGTATCAAATTATAAGTTCAAGCAAAACTCGTCTGGAAGCAAAATTGATAGTGAGGCTAGAAAATTTTTAAAAAAAATAAAATTAGATTATCCGCACAGTACTGGTCATGGGGTTGGGTATTTTTTAAATGTTCACGAAGGACCTCAAGCATTGTCAAAATTGAATAAAATTAAACTTAAAGAAGGAATGGTTTTATCGAACGAGCCTGGGTATTATAAAAATGGAAAATTTGGAATTAGAATAGAAAACTTAATTACTATAAAAAAATCAAAAAATAAATTACAGTTTGAAGATCTTACTTTGGCCCCTATTGACAAAAACTTAATTAATAAAAAACTTTTAAACAATCAAGAGATTAAATGGTTAAATAATTATCATAACAAGGTCTTTTATAAATTAAAAAAATACATGAGTGGTATTGAATTAAAAGATTTAAAATCAGCCTGTTCAAATATTTAAAAAATCGTACCACTCTTTCTCAGAAACGATTTTTATTTTTAATTCTTTAGCTTTTTCTATTTTTTTTTTCGTAGGTTTCAGGTTGCCAACAACAAGAATGTTTAATTTTTTTGATATATTTCCCATTACTTTGCCTCCATGTTCTTCAGCTAAGGATTTTGCTTCTGATCTACTCATTTTTTCAAAACCTCCAGTAAACATAAGACTTTTACTACTAAATTTACCTTTTTTATTTGTAATCTTAAAATTTGTAATTTGAAGAACGCCAATTAAATCTTTAATTACCTCAATATTTTTTTGATTGGTAAAAAAAGTGTTAATCGAATTAATTTGTGTGTTTCCTATTCCATCAAGTTCATTTAAATTATTAAGTAATTTTTCTCTTTTTGATGAATTAAATAAGTTGGAAAAATTATCAATTGATGCAAAGAAATTTCCTATTATTTTTGCATTTTCCTGGCCAATATGTCTTATACCAACAGAATATATAAATTTGTCTAAAGAAATCGAACTCGCTTTTTTTATAGCATTTTTTAAATTTTGTATAGATAAATTTCCCCAACCTTCGAGTTTCAATATTTGATTATAATCTAAATTAAAAATATCAGCGGGGAATTTAATCAATTTTAAATTCCATAATTGTTCAATAACTTTTTTTCCTAATCCGTCAATATTAAATGCTTCTTTTGAAACTATATGTTTTAATTTTTCCTTCGCAGTGTAATCGCAGTCATAACTTCTTAAACACCTTCTTACTGCATCCTCTTTTTTTGTAATAATATTGATTTCTTTATGTGTTTTATAACCGCACAAACACTTTTCAGGAAAAAGATATTTTTTGCTATTGATGCTTCTTTTAGATTTATCGACAGTAACTACTTGAGGTATTACATCTCCAGCTCTTTGAATTACAACAGTGTCCCCAATACGAATATCTTTTCGTTTAATTTCATCTTCATTGTGTAAAGTAGCATTTGAAACTACTACGCCTCCTACAGTAACGGGCTGTACTTTAGCAACTGGCGTAATAGCTCCCGTTCTTCCAACTTGAATAGCTATATCTTTAATTTTTGTTGTAGCCTTCTCAGAGGAAAATTTATAAGCTATTGCCCATCTAGGTGAGCTTGATGTATTTCCTAATCTTGACTGTAATTCAATATTATTAACTTTATAAACTAGGCCATCTATATCATAATCTAATGAAGCTCTTAAACTCTCAATTTTTTTATGATGATCCTCGATCTCATTTAAGTTTTTTACTAATTTACTATGTGGATTGGTTGAAAATCCCCATTGGTTTATTTTTTTTAAAAATTCTGATTGAGTTTTAAAAATCATTGGCTCAACGACACCAAATCCATGAGCAAAAAATTGTAAAGGTATTTTTGCAGTTTCCTCTGAAAACTTTTGTCTTAATGAACCCCCTGCTGCATTTCTTGGATTGGCAAAATTCTCTTTGATATTTTCAAAATCCTTTTTTCCTATGTAAACTTCTCCTCTAATTTCAAAAATTTTCGGAATTTGTTTAGCGTCAATTTTTTTTGGAATTTGATTAATAGTTTTTAAATTATTTAATATGTCCTCTCCTGTTTCGCCATCTCCTCTTGATAAGCCAGTTTTTAGCAAACCATTCTCGTAAATTAATGAAGCTGAAATACCATCTATTTTTGGCTCTGAAAAAATATCAATATTAGAATCATAACTTTTTAAAAAATTTTTTATTTTTTTTAAGAAATCATTCATGTCTTCTTTTCTAAAAGCATTGGATAAGGAAAGCATTGCTTTTTTATGTTTAATCTTTTTAAATTTTTTTGAAGGTGGAGATCCTATTATATTTTGAATAGAGCCTTTTTTTTTTAAGAATTTATACTCATTTTCTAAAAAAATTAATCTTTCTTTAATTTTGTCGTATTCAGAATCTGGTATGGAAGGTGAGTCTTTTTCGTAATATTGTCTATTATATTTTTTAACTAGTTTAATTTTTTTTTCATATTCTTTGATTAAATTATCCTTTTCCTTTTTCATTACACTATTCCAATATTCTTTTTATTGTTCTTTTAATAAGTCCTTCGTCTTTTTTCTTAATTTTTTTCTTTTTTTTGATTTGGTAATCTTTATTAAGTATTTTATACGAACGTTCATACCACTCACCAGAATTATAGTTATAACCTAGTAGTGCTACAGTTGCTTCGGCTTCTTCCACTAATCCAATCTTATAATAAATTTCAGTTAGCCTGTGCAAAGCCTCTTCTATAAAAATAGTTTCATTATAATTTTTAACTATAGTTTTAAGTCTATTAATTGCAGCAATCCATTTTTGTGTCTTGATATAATATTTAGCAATGTAAAGTTCTTTGGCTGCTAGTTGGTTATTTATTAAATCAAGTTTAAATTTTAAGTCCAAAGCATACTCTGTATCAGGATAAGTCTCTAAAAAAAAAATTATCTTCTCTTTTGAGATTAATAATGGTGTTATATCTTTTTCTTCATCTAAAATTCTTTCATAAAAAGAAATGGTAATCAAATAGTGTGCATACGGAATATTTTTATCTACAGGATATTTTTTTATGAATTTTTCTAAATTTTCTATAGCTTCTTCATAAAAATTAATTAAGTAATAACAGTAGCTGGACATTAAAGAGGCTTTAGCTGAAAACTCAATGCTGTCTAAAATTATTTCTGCTTCACTAAATTGTTTTGCTGCCTGAAAATAATATCCATCGTCCATATTAGTAACTGCTTCTTGATAAAGCTCCATAGCTTTTTCTTTATCACTAGGCTCTTGAACAACCTCAGGCTCTTTTTTTGAACACGAAAAAAATAGAAAAAATATTAGAAAAAATAAAATACTTTTTTGATACATGATTAAACATATCAAAAAAAATTAATTAGGTAAATTTTTAGATTATTAGACACCCACCGCAAAAGCTCTTTTGTTCAAGCTCTCTTTGTGGCTTTTACCGTCATCTGAAAAACTTTCTAGACTCCAATTACTTTTATCAGCAAAAAACTTTCTCAAAAGTGTATTTGTAAGTAAATGACCACCTTGAGAAGTTTTTATATGACCAAAAATTCTATATCCTGAAAGCATAATATCTCCTAAACAATCTAATATTTTATGTTCAACAAACTCATGTCTGCTTCTAAGTCCATTTTCATTTAAAATTCTATCACCTTGTACAACGATAGCATTATCTAAGGATCCGCCTTTTGCTAGTCCTTTGCTTTTTATAAAATCTATCTGTTCATATAAACAAAAAGTCCTTGCATTATATATAGGTGTCAGATTCCCCTCGCTCAATTTAAATTCTTTTCTCCTAGTTCTGATCAAAGGATTGTTAAAAACAATCTCAAAATCAATAATTAGATCTCTATCTAACGGTTCAATAGAAATATATTTTGATCCGTCTTTAATTTCTATTTTTTTGAGCACTTTGATAAATTTTCTTGGCTCATTTTGTTCTTTTATACCTGAGCTTTTAATTGCCTCTACAAAGTCAAAAGCGGACCCATCCATAATAGGAATCTCTGGTGCATCAATTTCTACTATAGCATTGTCTATTCCTTCGCCATAAAAAGCTGCCATCAAGTGTTCAATCGTAGAAACAGAAATTCCATCAGAGTTTTTTAATTTAGTACACAAAACTGGTTCAATAACATTATCATATTTTGCTTTGATAATGTTGTCATCATCAAGATCAATTCTTTTAAAAATTATGCCCGTGTTAGGATCTGCAGGTTTAACTACCAAGTTTACTTCAATACCATTGTGTAAACCTATACCTTTAAGTTCTATGGTTTCATTAATTGTTTTTTGGGTATAGTTTTGCATAAACTTATATACAAAAACCTTTTTGACACTTGAAAACAACTAATGTTTCAAAAAAATACAAAATCAAATTTAACCAAAAATAGTAGTAAAAATTCTTGAAATTATTGACTTTTTAGTTTGAATTATGGGTATAGCTTCTCTCTCCCACCCCTTCCCCATAAGTTCGGCAGAACCTAGACACGCTCCAAGATTTTCTTCATGAGTGAGTTTGTCAATAAAAACCCTTTGATTTTCTGAAAATTTTTTTTCAAAATTTTTCTTAAAGTTTTTAAACATATTTTCATCCTCAAAAAGAAGATAGATATCAAGATTTTCGCTTTTTAAATATTTTAAATTAATATTTTTTATAAGAATTAAATTTATAATTTCTTCGATTCTTGCTGAGACTACATCATTTAAATGACTTAAACTAATTTTTCTAAATTTATCACCTTGAAAGAAGTTTTCATCTAAATAATCATTTTCTTTTTTGTTTAAATTTTCAAAGGACATATTTTTAAAAATATTTTTTACAATATCTAAATTGAGAGAACAAACTTTTTGAACATCAGACATAATAATGTCGCTTCCGAAAGAAAAATTATCTGAATAGACAAAAGATAAATTTTCAAATATTGAAATTTTACTTCTCTTTTTATTAATATTTATAATTCCTAAAGATTTAGAAATCCTTTTTTTATTAATCAAGTTTATCCCATCTGCAAAATTTTTAAAAACAACTCTTTCAATATTTAAATGACAATTATTAAAAATTAATTTCAGATTTTTTAAATCGTTTTTTGGTAATAAAAAAAAAGTTAATTGTTGATTAAAGAACTCGCCATATAAACCAATTGGTATTTTTTCGATATTATTTTTATCTAAAACAAATTTAGAATTAAA
>MDTC01196317.1_pt1 | contig 11830 bp, 10 predicted proteins | sample 811181 | NCBI WGS metagenome assembly MDTC01 (sample SAMN05326644, study PRJNA326480) | marine metagenome | isolation source: seawater | place: Pacific Ocean: North | collected 2011
TGTTACGACGGAGGTGATCGGGCAGTGTGGACACAGCGTGGCACCAGTGTGTCATCATGATGAAATTGCTAAAAGAGCTATTGGGTTTGTTGCCGGTTCCAAGATAAAAGGCTGGAAGAGTTTTGGAGAGTATCTCGAGACACTGGAGGCTCAGGAATTAGGTGTCAATGTGGCGGCCTTTGTTGGGCACGGTACGGTTCACCACGCCGTTATGGGAGACGACCTTCGGTTGCCGGAGCCAGAAGAAGTCGACCAGATGGCATTACTGGTCGAGCAGTCTATTGAAGAGGGTGCGGCCGGATTCTCGACCGGGCTGGAATACTGGCCAGGTAGCCAATCGACTCCCGATCATGTTGAGCCGTTGTGTCAGGTCGCTGCCAGGCATGATCGACTTTACGCGACTCATGTACGCAATCGTGATCGATATTACGATTTGGGTTTTGGTGAGGCGATGGCGACTGCCCGGTCGGCTGGTTGCCGGCTGCAAATCTCGCATATTCAACCTAAATATGGTGCTCCCGACTATGCTATGGAGCACACCCTCGAATTGGTTCATACCAACCGAGGGTATAGCCTTGACGTGGCATTCGATGTCATTCCCCATGACTGGAACCATACTTTGATTATGGCAATCCTGCCTAAATGGGCACTGGAAGGCGGGGTTGAGAAGATCATTGACCGATTGAAGGATAAGACCTGTCGGGAACGAATTAAGAAGAACAGAAATCCGATGTGGCTACTTGTGGCGGATCGCATTTGGGACAAGATAGTCCTGCTGAATTCGATTGAAAATGTCGATCTAATCGGGGAAAAGTTCTCCGATATAGCGCGAATGCGAGGCGTGGATCCCTACGATTTAGTGTTTGATCTTCTGCTGGAAGAAGGTGCAGCCATGCACCAGCTCTTATGGACTTCAAATGCATTCAGTCAGTCAGATCTAGATCTTTGCCTGGAACAGGAAGAGTGTGCTGTGATATCGGATACGTTAGCGTTAGCACCGTATGGTCCGCTTGAGAAGAAAGTCGGTTCACTGAGTGGGTACGGATGGACGTCGGAATTCCTAAGTAAGTACATCAATGAGAAAAAGATCATCTCCATTGAAGAAGGTATTCGTCGAATGACGAGCCTTCCAGCTGAACGGTTAGGTGTAAAAGACAGGGGTACACTGAAAGAAAATATGAAAGCAGATATTGTTGTATTTGATACTGGTTCTATTAGAAGTACCTGGACTGTTAAAGAACCACGAAGCTATCCGAAAGGTATCGAGCATGTCTTTGTCAATGGCTGCCAAACCATTTCCGCCGGAGAGCGTACGAGCGTTAACAACGGAGCGGTCCTGAGGGCGCCATTTGCCTGATCGGCGAACTTACAGATGAAGGTTTTCAAGGGAAAATTCACCCAACAGGAGGCGATCCCCGAGCCTGCTATAGAGCAGGCAGTCGAGGTGATGCGATCCGGTCGACTGCACCGCTACAACGTGGTGGATGGTGAGGCTTCTGAAACCAGTCTTCTGGAAACCGAGTTCGCCCAATACCAGGGTGCAAAATATTGCCTGGCTTGTGCTTCGGGGGGTTACGCCATGCAGGTTGCATTGGCGAGTTCTGGCATCAAGCACGGTCAGCCTGTGTTGACCAATGCGTTCACTTTGTCACCGGTGCCGGGCGCGATTCACAATGTGGGTGGTCGGCCGGTTCTGGTCGAGACGACCGATCAGTTGGTCATTGATCTTGATGATCTGGAAGGCAAGATCGATAGCAGCGGCGCGCGACTGCTTCTCCTATCGCATATGCGCGGCCACATCGCTGATATGGGTCGGTTATGCGATCTTCTGCGGGCAAAGAAAGTCAGCCTGATCGAAGATTGCGCCCACACCATGGGCGCTAAGTGGAATGGGCAGCGGAGTGGCAGCTTTGGGCTGGCAGCCTGTTTCAGCAGCCAAACCTATAAGCACATCAATTCGGGTGAAGGTGGGTTCCTGACGACCGACGACCCAGATCTCATAGCCCGTGCAGTAATCCGCTCAGGGTCATACATGTTGTATGACCAGCACGATGCAGCACCTGATCACGACGTTTTTGTGGACATTCGTTTGGACAATCCGAACTGCAGCGGTCGAATGGACAACCTGCGTGCTGCAATCCTGAGACCCCAGTTGAAAATACTAGAAGACAATCGAATTCGATGGAATGAACGCTACCGGCTGCTTGAGGCGCAGCTTTCAACGGTGGTAGGTGTCACGCTTCCGGACAGACCGAATGCGGAGGAGTATGTCGGCAGCTCGATCCAGTTCTTTCTTAATCAAATGACAACGAGCCAGATCCAGGCAGTGATTGCCAGCTGTCGGGAACGCGGCGTGGAATTGAAGTGGTTTGGAGCCGAAGAGCCCACAGGGTACACCAGCCGTCATGACAGCTGGCGCTACATGGATCGTCAGTCGCTACCCAACAGCGACGCAATTCTTTCAAAGCTCCTGGATATGCGCGTACCGCTCACATTCACTCTGGACGACTGTCGTCTTATTGGAGAAATTATTGCTGAGTCGGTCAGTGATGTGGTCGCAGGAGAAGACAGTCCGGAGTATCTAGAGTCTGTTATTCAGGCCTGAGTACGGGTTTTTGATCTCAAGTGTGCTGTCAGAATTGTCGGGAGTGTTCGTGACCATTCGCTTATCTCGATGGAAATCAGTGTGGTGGGGTAAACCTGACAGGTAGTACGTGATGATTGAATATCTGAAGACGGCCAGAAAAACGCCGAGTAGCGACCAAGAAGATACACGCATAGTCGTCGGTGAGATACTCCACGAAATCGAGGCCAATGGCGAGGAGAAAGTACGGTATTACGCTGAAACACTCGATGGGTGGACGGGCGCTATCGTTATGACTCCGGATACCATCGAAAAGGCAACAGCACAGCTGTCGCAACAGGTGAAAGATGACATCCAGTTTGCTCACGAAAGGATACGGCGGTTTGCTGAAGCGCAACTTGCGAGCTTGAGTGAGTTCGAGACCGAACTTTCGCCGGGGCTGGTGGCTGGCCAGAGGCTGGTGCCCGTCCAGACTGCCGGTTGTTACATTCCCGGGGGACGCTACGCCCACATTGCTTCTGCGCTGATGAGTGTCACAACAGCGAAAGTAGCGGGTGTCAAAAACGTAATTGTGTGCTCACCGACGCGAGGATCTGATGGTATCCACGCTTCTATTCTCTATGCAGCCAGTCTGGCTGGCGCCGACACCATACTGGCGCTTGGTGGGGTGCAGGGCGTTGCAGCGCTGGCCTTTGGCTTATTCACCGGGCATCCAGCAGACATCCTTGTGGGGCCCGGCAATCGTTTTGTTGCTGAAGCGAAGCAAATTCTCTATGGGCGAGTTGGAATTGATCTTTTTGCAGGGCCCACTGAAATCGCGATCATCGCCGATGAAAAGGCTGACCCTGATCTTGTTGCCTCCGATCTCGCTGGGCAGGCTGAACACGGACCCGACTCACCTGCCTGGTTGATCACGACCTCGCGTGAGCTGGCAGAAGCGGTGATCGCGCGTATTCCTGATTGCATCAGCCGTCTCCAGGAACCGAACAGATCAGCCGCGGAATCGGCATGGCAGGACTATGGTGAGGTGGTTCTGGTTGACAGCCGGGAAGCTGCTGTTGCTCAGAGCGATCGGTATGCGCCGGAACATCTGGAAGTTCATGCACAAGCGCTGGATTGGTGGCTGGAAAATCTGAGCAACTACGGATCTCTCTTTCTGGGCGAAGAGACGACGGTCACCTACGGTGACAAGGCATCCGGGCCCAATCATATCCTACCGACCAAGGGGGCGGCGCGTTACACGGGCGGCCTGAGTGTTGCCAAGTTCATCAAGACCGTCACCTGGCAGCGAATGACCCGCGAGGCAAACCGCGATGTGGGCGCGGTAAGTGCCCGGATTTCACGGGCTGAAGGTATGGAGGGCCATGCTTTATCCGGTGACGATCGTCTGAAGAAATACTTTCCAGAAGAAACATTCAATCTGTCAGGTCATTGAGTGGGCACGCAGAGAGCAGATAAGTCTTCTTTGGAACTACTCACAGTAGACTGGCTCCGACATCGGTTCATTGTGTGCCAAGTCTGATCACTTTATGCAAAATGACCTCGCTACGTTAGACAACATTCCAAGACACTCGTGTAATTGTGAGGAGATGTCCGATGCCAGATCGCCAACAGGTGCGCAGCAAACTCGAACTGCAGGGCGATCGAGTCACTATCGCGGTCCAAGAAGCAGTAAGTATCGTAGACGGGATATTCAGACGCATCGGATGTTCGGCAGATATCGCTCAGACCGTCGCCGCACACCTGGCCAATTCGAACCTCTGTGGAATGGAATCCCATGGACTCATGCGAACCCTTCAGTATGCGGAACAATTCGAAACCGGCCAAATGCGTCCCGATGTAAAGCCACGGCTAAGAACAACTCCCCGGGGCGTCACCGAAGTCGACGGTTGCCATGGTATTGGCATCCCGGCGATGAAGATGGCGGTCGAGCATGGCTGTGAAGTCGCTCGAAAACAGAGTATGTCGGCACTCGCCATTCGGAATGTCGGGCACACCGGCAGGCTCGGAGAATTCACCGAGATGGCAGCGCAAAGCGGCTGTTTATGTATTGTGATCGGTGGTGGCGGGCGGCAGAGGTGGCGTCAGGTCGCACCTTACGGTGGCCGATGCGCTATGCTGCCGACAAATCCCTATAGCATCGGCATTCCCGGAGGTGACAGAGGGCCGGTGGTGCTCGATTTTGCAACATCGAAAATCGCGGGCGGGTGGATCTATGCTGCAAGAAGTGCGGGCGCACTTTTGCCTGACAACGCTCTGATGGACGCCGATGGTAATGTCACACGCGATCCAGAAGACTATTTTCGCGGTGGTGCGATCATGCCGGCCGGGGGTGCCAAGGGCTACGCGCTTGCACTTGTCGCAGAGATGATCGCCGAGGCCATGCTGGGTCCGGTCACCACCGAGGGCAACTGGCTGATGATCACGCTCGATGCAAGCAGGTTTCGCGAACCGTCTGCCATGCAGACAGCGGCAGAAGAACTGCTCCAAGAACTGCGTCACTGCCCGCCCGCACCGGGCTTTGATAAGGTGGAAGTGCCCGGAGAACGAGAACGGGAGCATCGTCAACGCACTGAAGAATCCGGTATTTCGTTGCCGGAGAAAACCTGGCAGCAGATCGTCAGTCTCTCAGACCGCAGGCCAGGGTGGGGTCGCAGCCTTCATGAGTGAATCGATGGGTACGTATGGCCTGTAGGCCAGCTGAGGGTCGATTGAAGATAGACCCACGTTCTTTTGGATCCTGCTGCCGAATTCTGGTCTCTTCTCCTGCATTCAAAGAGCCCTTGAAGACCGGTATTGTTGTCGCCCTCTAAGTTACTATCAGCCAGGTTAACCTCTTGAGTGGTGGAATCTCATGTACTGGCGGGGTATCCTTTGAATTTCCAACTTACAACGTGAGGAGACAACCATGAGTGATCAAAAAGTCGACAACGGAGTGAATGTCCAGGCGCTACTGGATGCGCGTGAAGCGCTGACCGAGGCACCCGCAGCCGCCCAGTTTACCTGGCGTGCAAAATGCGATTGGGTCAACGGTACCCATAGCAGGACTAGTGTTGAAGGGTTTTTCGGGCTCGGTGAGGAGCAGAAACATAGAACTGAGTTCAGCTTTGATGCCGACCACCCTGAAATCTTTGCGTCAGAAGACAATGGTGCGACACCCGTCGAACTCGTGCTCGCCGGACTGGCCAGTTGTCTGACCGCCGGTGTTGCAGCCGTTGCCCAGAATCGCGAGATACAGCTGAATTCCGTGTCGGCGACACTTGAAGGTGGTATGGACGTCCAGGGCATCCTCGGCATCGACAGTGATGTCCGCAACGGGTTTGATGGCATCAAGGTGACCTACAACATTGATGCCGATGCGTCCAAGGAAGACATTGAAGCGCTGGTTGCCCAGTCCCAGAAGCGCTCTGCTGTTTATGACATCGTTACAAACCCGACCAACATAACAGTAGAGGTCAGCTGAACCGGCGAACTGTGTTGCAGCGAGGCCCAAGGCATGTCGACACCGTGGTCATCGGTGCTGGCCATACCGGCCTCGCCGTAAGCCGCTGTCTTCGTGATCGGGCTGTTGATCATGTCGTTCTGGAACGGGCAGATGTAGCCAATTCCTGGAAGACTGAGCGGTGGGATTCGCTGCGCCTGCTCACGCCCAATTGGCAGAGCCGCTTACCCGGCCTGGCCTATGAAGGTGATGATCCAGATGGGTTTATGACTGTGCCGGAAGTGGTCGACTTCGTCGAGCGCTATGCCGATGTGGTTTCAGCACCGATCGAGATCCGGACAGCTGTGACTTCTCTGTCTAGTGTCGGTCATGGTTACCAGGTCGACACCAATCGGGGCTCATGGAGATGCCGGGCAGTGGTTGTTGCGACCGGCGCATGCAATATAGCCAGCGTGCCGGCTGTCTCGTCGTCTGTGCCTTTGTCGATCTCTCAAGTCACGCCAATAGACTACCGGAACCCGGATCAGCTGAGTGAGGGTGGCGTGCTGGTTATAGGCGCATCAGCTACGGGCATACAGCTTGCTGATGAGATCCACCGTTCCGGTCGGCCGGTTACGCTGGCGGTCGGCGAGCATGTTCGAATGCCCCGGGTTTATCGCGGTCGTGACATTCAATGGTGGATGGATGCGGCCGGGATTCTTGACGAACGTTATGACCAGGTTGATGACATCAATCGGGCCCGCAACGTACCATCTCCACAACTTGTAGGTTCGCCCGAGAGGGCTACGCTGGATCTCAATGCGCTCACTGGAATTGGCGTGAAACTGATTGGCCGTCTTGCTGGGGTTAATGATGGCAAGGCCCAGTTCTCGGGTTCACTGCGTAACAATTGCGCGCTGGCTGACCTTAAGATGAACAGGTTGCTCAACACCATTGACGAGTGGGCGGTCGAAAACAGCCGAGATGAGGAAGTGGATCCTTCGCATCGCTTTGCAGCGACTATCGTCGAGGACTCGCCGCCACTCGGGCTTGACCTTGGTAATGGTCAGATCCGGACCATTGTCTGGGCGACCGGTTTCTATCCTGACTACTCCTGGCTGGATTTGCCTGTTCTCGACCGCAAAGGGAAGATCCGTCACGATGGCGGGGTAGTGGATTCACCTGGCATGTACTTGATTGGCATGACCTTTCTCCGTCGCCGTAAGTCGAGTTTTATTCATGGCGCCGGTGACGATGCCCAAGACATCAGTGATCATCTGGCGGCCTATTTAAGTAACACGACCTCTGTGTCTTACGCCAAAACCTCGCCCTGATCCAGTTGTGATAATAATGAGGCTGGGAATGTAATGGTTACGTTCATGCACTTGATCCAATGGGCCAACCGCTCCGGGAAGGATCAGTTTGAAGCTGATTCAGACGAGTGATTCTCAGGCTTGTGAAATCTTAGAATGGCAACCGGAAGAGGCGATCATTTTAGCTAGACCGAGGCTGAATGCATTTTTTGAAACCGTTCACCCCATGCTTCAAGTGATTACGACCGAACTTGGTGCAATGGATCCTGCATCCATCAGGTGACTAATATAAGATGCGAGCAGAGTCTGTGATGTCATCAAACATTAGAGTTGGTCGTCCTAATGCTTCAAAGTGGCTGGCGCTTTGCAATCCAAAACCGCTGGAACAAAAAGTCGAGTATCAGAACGCTCCGTCATTTGGTGATACTCTGCATATCTCGATTGTGAGGACCGCAGTAATCACAACGCTGAACGGAATAAATCCAAACTAAACACAAAATCTGACAAAAGGATCATGACAATGGGAAATAAACCAGAACTTTACAAGTTTTCTGACGTTGAGCATCGACTGCATACGCTGGAACCCGGTAAGAGTTATATCAAACCGTTCGTGACCAGTGCGGTTAGCGACACAATGTGTGGTGGCTTGAATTTTCTCAACCAGGTCTCAGTGCCATGGGATTTGACTTGTGACGAGATCATCTACTGTATGGAGGGTACATTCCGACTGACCTGCGATGGTGAGTCGTACGTCTGCAGTCCGGGAGATGTCTTGTATGTTCCGAAGGACAATCATATTGCTTACGAGTGTGATGAGAAATGTGTGATTTTCTATGCCGCTTATCCGCATGACTGGAAACAGCAGGCGGGTATAACTTTTGTGCCGGGCATTGATCCAGAAGATATGCCGCAGACAACAGAATCACAATCATAGTGACGTGATCAGCTGGTAACAGCTTTTGAGCGCACCTGCCCGGCGAGCAACCAGAAGGCAATAGCCAGATTAACCAGGTTCCAGGCAATTCCGTTGAGAAACGCTGCCCGGTAGGATCCAGTGAGATCGTAAATCTCACCAGACATCCAACCGCCGGCGGCCATGCCGACTATCGTTGTCATCAATACAAGGCTGAGACGAGCACCTGCATCCCGGGCAGGAAAATATTCTCGAATAATCAAAGCGTAACTGGGAACGATGCCCCCTTGTGCGAGTCCGAAGAATGCCGAGACGATGTACAGCGGTGTCAGGCCATTGAATGGGAGGTAGAACAGCAGTGCAGAAAACTGCAAGGCAGAGCCTAGGATCAGCGTATTAAGACCTCCGATCCGGTCGGCGATGAAGCCCGATGCCAGCCGGCTGATAATGCCAAAGCCTAGCATTAGCGACAACATTTCTGCGCCGCGTGCTACTCCGTAACCAAGATCACCGCAATAGGCGACGATATGGACTTGTGGCATTGACATGGCAATGCAGCACGCCAGCCCTGCGACCATGACCAGGACCTGGAGAGTCTTAGGCGAAAGCCTCGTTTGAGTCAGCATCTCTACAGAGCCGCTGCCCCTGCCGGCTTTCTCGATGTCGGGGCGATGCCTTAGACAAAGCGACAGCGGCAGCATGGTTACAACGCAAAACACACCAATTCCTATATGCGCCTGGCGCCAGCCAATGGTCTCAATTGCGTATTGCAGAATCGGTGGCCAAACCGTACCCGCGAGATAATTGCCACTTGCGACGATAGCGACGGCAATGCCGCGCCGTTTTACGAACCATAACGTTACGTCTGCGACCAATGGCCCGAAGGTCGACGAGCTGCCCAGCATGCCGATCATCACGGCCTGGGCTAGGATAAACTGCCACATGGTTGTTGCACTTGCGGCGGCAATGTAGCCGGCACCAAGCATCAATGAGCCCAGTGTGATGGGCATTCGGACCCCGAAACGGTCGCTAAAACGACCCATTAGAACACCGCCTATCGCAAACCCAATCATAGTTGCGGTAAAAGGAAGTGATGCACCGCTGCGATCGACACCGAACTCGGTTTGAATTGCTGGTAGAGCGACGACGACAGACCATAAACCGATGCCGCCGATTGTACTCAGGCCGAGTGCCGCCACTAAACGCCACCAGGCATAGCGGCCATCTGGCTCCATTGCCCCCGGTTGTTTATCGACAGTGGTCATGTTCGAATATCTGTTCACGAATGATGTTCTCGTTTCCAATACAATAGCACGCAGTCTTCAGATTCAGAAAAAGGAATAGGGGAGGCTGTTCGTTGGCCATTACGGTTTCAGTTTTGTGTCAGGGTTCAGCGAGGTAAAACGCCGGGTGATATCGCCCGGTTCCAGCGGGTCAGGAGGAAGAAAGTATGCCAAAGATTCTAAGTGCTGATGCCATTCAGGCTTATCGGAATGATGGGTTCGTCCGTCCACTAAGAGTGTTGTCAGGCGAGAAAGTCCAGCGTTGCCGTAGCGAACTGGAAGCATTTGAGGCCAAACACGGTCAAGTTTTCAGTGAAAATAGAGAAAAATCAGGTGATTCTCTAACCGGCTCTTATCGTTTCAAGAGTCATCTGCTGATGAAGTGGCTATCGGACCTGGTCTTTCACCCGCACATACTGGATGTCGTCGAAGATCTGATCGGCCCAGACCTGCTTTGCTGGACGACACACTGGTTCGTTAAGGAAGCGCATACGCCACACTATGTATCCTGGCATCAGGACAGCAATTACTGGGGCCTTGATACAGATCGCCTGGTCAGCGTGTGGTTGGCACTGTCAGTATCCAATCCTGCCAGCGGTTGCATTCGGGTGTTACCGGGGAGCCACAAGGAAACCAGGATGAAGCATTTCGATACCTACCATGAACACAATATGCTCACCCGTGGGCAGGAGATCAGAGGCATTGATGAAGCGGCTTCCGTGAATCTTGCCGTTGAACCCGGCGAAGTTGCTATTTTCGATTACCGGCTCGCGCACGCATCCTATCCCAACCACAGTGACGACCGTCGAATCGGTATTGGTATTCGCTATATTCCGCCGGAAACTCGCCAGATATTACGCCCATGGGATTCGGCGACACTGGTGCGCGGTGAAGATCGATTCGGTCATTTCGAACTCGAGCCCACACCGCGCTTTGATTTTGATCCGGAGGCGCTCGAAGCTCACAAGCGGGCGGATGCGGCGCAGCGCGAGGTCTATTACGAGGGTGCCCAGCCCTTGGACTCATAATCAGGGCTTGCAAACTCGACAATAATTGAATCCTACGTGCTATCTAAACGGCTACAGACAACGGGCGAAGTCCATGACAGCGTCGATAATTTACGTAACTGTAGGTGACCAGAAAGAAGCGCATTTGATCGCATCTACAATTGTAGAAGAGCGACTCGTATCGAGCGTCAATATTGTGGATTCAGTCCGTTCATATTATTGGTGGTCGTCAGATGTCCAACAACGGGAAGAATTCTTGCTGATTGCCAAGACTCGAACAACAGGTGTGGATGCCGCAATTGAAAGAATCCGTGCCATCCACAGTTACGAATGCCCTTGTATCGTATCTTGGCAAATTGACAAAGGAAATAGAGATTATCTTGAGTGGATAGGGCGAGAGACAGAAGGAACAGAAATGGGATAACGGCATGAAACGTCTGGTGGTCGTTGGTTCATGGGATCAACAACCGAGATGTTTGCCGTGTTAGTGAGGCATTGGGAATAGATTTTTCGCATGGAGTACTCTATTACCTTATCACTATGATTCATCAGGAGGCATTGTGACGATGTACGCCGACGCCTTACAAACACTACCGGCTAACCCGTAAGAATGGAACTGGGTTTGCCTTTGGAAGTGATACTTGCTGTCATAGTTGTGGTAGTGGTTACCGGCGTGATGGTATGGGTAATTTGTTACACAGAAAAAATAAGCACCTTCTTTTCTGTTGTCATCTTCATAGCCATTGTTACTTTTTTTCACTGGGGCATTTTTTGGTTGATTGATAACTATTTTGACTGACCGAGTTGATGTAGAAGGGAAGGATGGGTGGAGCGGAGGAGGATCGAATTTCGGACCTTCGCATTGCGAAACCAACCTTCATACTAGCAGTCACATTTAATCAATCACTTGCGCACACCGATCCGGCGTGTATGTGACTGGAATGGGTTGGTTCAATGAAGTTGCCGATTTGCCTAGCCGGTCCTTAAGCGCCGGATCGGTACAAAAAAGCGCCCCGCGCGTGGTGTGCGACGGGGCGCTAACATACTCATCTAAGGAGGAGGTAGATGATGCACTGCAGTATAGTCAAAAAAATGGTGCGTTGCAATATAGTGTGCTAGAAGAATGATTATCAAAAATATCTAAAACTAAAGGGATAAGGGGTATTACCTACAGTAACTTGTTGATTTATTCATGCGATGCACCATTCTTCCTTTGAAATTACAGGCAGGCTACGGCCGTTACAATATCGGGCAGATCACGATCAAGTAGACATAAAGAAATACTTATGTCATTATGTCATCCAGTCAA
>MDTC01126732.1_pt1 | contig 11829 bp, 15 predicted proteins | sample 811181 | NCBI WGS metagenome assembly MDTC01 (sample SAMN05326644, study PRJNA326480) | marine metagenome | isolation source: seawater | place: Pacific Ocean: North | collected 2011
TGGAGAAGTGACAAATTTTTGAGAAGATTAGAGGCATTAATGGCTGTTGCTGATAAAAAACATAGTTTTATAATTTCTGGAACTGGAGATGTGTTAGAGCCTGAAGATGGAATTATTGGAATTGGTTCAGGAGGAAATTATGCTTTAGCAGCCGCAAAAGTATTAATTGAAACCGATATGAAAGCAGAAGATATAGCTAGAAAATCTATTAAGGTAGCTTCAGATATTTGTGTTTTCACAAATAATAATGTCACAATAGAAAAAGTTTAAAATGATTAAAACAAGTAAAATTGCAAATTTAAATGTTGTAAAAAAAAAACCTGAAGAAAATTCCAGGGTAAGCGCTTTATCACCTAGGGAAATCGTTTCTGAATTAGATAGATATGTTATTGGGCAAAAAGAGGCAAAAAAGGCTGTAGCCGTAGCTTTAAGAAATAGATGGAGAAGGCAAGCGCTTTCTGATGAAATGAGAGACGAGGTCCTTCCAAAAAATATACTTATGATAGGGCCTACAGGTGTTGGTAAGACTGAAATTTCGAGAAGATTATCTAAACTTGCTGAAGCTCCTTTTATTAAAGTAGAAGCAACTAGATTTACAGAAGTTGGTTATGTTGGAAGAGATGTTGAACAAATTATCAGAGACTTAATTGAAATTGCTATTGCAATGGAAAGAGAGAAAAAAAGGAAAGAAGTTAAAGCTAAAGCTGAGCTTAAAGCAGAAGAAAAAGTGCTAGATGCGCTGGTAGGCAATAAAGCGAGTGTAGCTACTAAAGAAAGTTTTAGAAAAAGATTAAGGAATGGTGACCTTGACAACAATCAAATTGAAATTGAGGTTCAAGATAAAGCTTCTGGATTACAAAGCTTTGAAATTCCAGGTATGCCAGGTGGAAATGTTGGTATGGTTAACTTAGGAGATATTTTAGGAAAATCGATGGGGAATAAAAAAGGTAAAAAGAAAAAAATGTCAGTAAAGGAGTCTCACGATATTTTAGTTGCACAAGAATCTGACAAAATGATCGAAGAAGATAAAATTATAAAAGAAGCAAAAAAAACCACTGAAGAAAATGGTATAGTTTTTTTAGACGAAATAGATAAAGTTTCAACTAGAAGTGATAGAATGAGTGGAGATGTTTCAAGAGAAGGAGTTCAAAGAGATTTATTGCCTTTGATAGAAGGCACGACTGTAAGCACAAAACACGGTCCAATTAAAACAGATCATATTCTTTTTATTGCCTCTGGAGCCTTTCAATTAGCTAAACCCTCGGATCTTCTTCCTGAACTGCAAGGGAGATTACCAATAAGAGTTGAATTAAATGCTCTAAATGAAGATGATTTTAAAAGAATATTAAAAGAACCAGACAATAGTTTAATTAAACAATATAAAGAATTGTTAAAAACAGAAAATGTTAATCTTGAATTTACAAGTGATGGCATTGATATGTTAGCAAAAATTTCAGCTGAGGTTAATTCATCTGTAGAAAATATTGGAGCTAGAAGATTACATACCATAATTGAAAAAGTACTAGATGATATAAGCTTTAATGCAACTGATAAAGCTGGAGAAACAATTACTATAGATAAAAAATATGTTAATGATAATTTAGGTAATCTAGTTAGAGACACCGATTTATCAAAATTTATTTTATAATTTTTTAAGTTTAATTATTATAGCTCCTTCACCACCATCTGCTTCGGACGCGCTGTTTAAAGATAAAATATTTTTGGATAAATTTAAATCTGACTTTATATATTCAGGAACAGAGTATCTTAGTTTGCTTAAATCTTTAGAAACATAAATATCATTATCTGTATTAGAATGAATGCCTTTACCAGTAATTAGTAAGATTTCTTTATAATTTTTTTTTAAACATAGTAAAATAATCTCATTAACTTTCTTATTTGCTTCATGTAAAGTGAAGCCATGTAAATCATATTTATACCGATAAGGTATAGATTTATCATTTGTATCTACATGGTCTTTATTTGTTATATCTGTAGGGTCTTTAATGTAATTATTCCAGGTATCTAGATCTTTTTGAGAAATTTTTTTCTTTTTATTCACTTACTGACTATTTCAGACAAATACCAGTTAGGTCCTTTTTTTAAAATATTTCTTGTAAATTTCCAATAATCTGTAACTGTTTTAATTTTATCAGGGTTACCCTCTATTACATTATTATCTTTATCTTTCTTAACAGAGATTACTTCTGATACAAATTTTACAGAGGCAAAAAGTTCATTTTTAATTTTTTCATATTTCTCAACATTAGATTCTTTAATGCCTATGAATGTGAATTCTGACTTTATATTTTCTTTATTTCTTGCTTTTATTGCTTGTTCAAAATTTGAAGCCATGTCTGGTGTAAGCAAATCTTTTAATTTGTTTACATCACCTATGGCAAAAGATGTGAGGATTGACTCATAAGCAATTTCTGCACCTTTAATAAAATCTTTTTTTTCTTTTCCTTCTAGGACATCAAGATTTTGTTTAAAACTTTTTATATTATTATTTGGTACGTTAAATTTTCTCTCAGCAAAACCAGAATAAATTTTAGGTTCATGACCAGTTTTTCTGCCCAATATATTTCTTAACCTAAGAATGATAAATCCAGCAATCATTCCAAGCAAAATAATGTCTATATATCCAAAATTTTCACTCATAATTTGATAAATATACATTAATAATATAATTTTGTATCTGACAAATGAACTCATTTTTCCTATTATTTATTGGAGTGCCTGCCATAGAAATTTTTCTAATGATAAAGATTGGAGGAAAAATAGGGGCTCTTAACACTATTTTCTTAATTTTCTTTACCGCAGTTCTTGGTCTTTACTTTGCTAAAATGGAGGGACTAAAAACTATGAGGTCTGGGGCAATAAATCTATATAAAAACCAAATTCCTATTTATGAAATTGTGTCAGGAGCATCAATTGCTATAGCAGCAATATTACTAATAATCCCAGGATTTTTTACAGATATTTTAGGTTTTCTAATATTAATACCAATTACAAGAAAAATTTTTATTAAATTTCTTATAAAAAAAAATAACAATTCTACTAAAAAAGGTGACTCTAATGTTTTAGATGGAGAAATAATAAAAGATAAAAAAGATGAGCTATAAAATAGTTGGTAAATATATAAAACAATTAGACTTTAAAATACCAAATTCAAAAGCTTTTGCACTACTTGCTAAAGATATTTCAAATTATAAAATTCATATCGACATAAAAAGTAATCAATTAAATAAAAATATTATAGAAATTGAGACAACTTTAAAATTGAATCCTATAAAAGAAAGTTTAGAAATTATTAATACTAAAATAATATATTCTTCAATAATAGAACTAGAAAATAAAGATATTGATAAACAAAAATTAGAAAAGATAATACTTATTGAAGTACCTTCTAAAATTTATTCAGATCTTAGAAAAATATTTATTTTTGTTTTTGAAAGCTCAGGTTTTAAAGATATCAAGATAAACGAAAACATAGATTTTGAAAAACTATATAATCTAAAAAAAAATTAGTAAAAATTCTTTTTAATTTCAGACTTCAAATAATCTTTATGTTTCGTTAATTCTGTGTCAGATATTTCAATTACTGTTTTGTTATATTTTTTTTCTTTATCACATGACTCTACTTTACCTTGAGTATCAGAAGCGAGATTGAACTTTGGTTCTCGCATGTCTAAAAGATTAATATAAACTTCCCTTAATAACTCGCAATCTAACAATGCATTATGTTTAATTCTTCTAGAAAGGTCTATATTGAATCTTTTACATAAAGCGTCTAAAGAATTTGATGTACCTGGAAATTTATTTCTTGCTATTTCAAGAGAATCTATAACTGAAGTTTTATCAATTTTTTGTTTATCAATATTAATTAATTCTCCATTAAGAAATCCTAAGTCAAAATTTGCATTGTGTATTATTAGTTTTTTTCCCTTTATAAATTTTAGAAAATCTTCTGCAACTTTGTCAAAAGTTTCATGTTCAGCAAGAAACTCTTTGGAATAACCATGTACGTTAAATGCCTCTAAAGGGACATCTCTTTGTGGGTTAATTAACTTATGAAAAATTTTATTAGTTGGAATTAAATCTTGGGTTTCTAAACAAGCTATTTCTACGATCTTGTGACCCTCATTAAATGAAAGACCAGTTGTTTCGGTGTCTAAGAAAACTTCATTCATAAGATTTGATTATAGTTAATAATTTTTTTTTTAAAATAGATAAAGAATTATTATTAACAACTACATGGTCACAAAATTTTAATTTTAGATTGTCTTTAAACTGGTGGTTATTTAATATAGAGAAAAGCTTAGCATTGCCGGCCTTTTTAAGTAAATATCTCGAAAGCCTTAAGCGGTAACTTGATTTTATAAAAATTATTACATCAAAATATCTTGAAAGTTTGTTCTCAATTAGCAAAGGTATTTCAAAAAATAAAAATTTTTTATATTTGTTTTTTTTTGAAAAAAGGTGCATTTCTTTCCTGACCATGGGATGTATTATTTTTTCTAGTCTTTTTAGGTTTGTTTTTTTTTGTAAAACCTTTTTTTTAAGCTCTTTTTTAAAATTTGAATTAAATTTTATATTAAATTTTTTTGATACTTTTTTTTTAAACTTTTTATTTTGATAAATTTTTTTTACAATAAAATCTGCGCTAAAAAGAGGGCCTCTTTTTCTTGAAATAATTCTGCTAGCTGTCGTTTTACCAGAAGCGATTGAGCCTGTAAGACCAATTTTTATCATTTTAGTTTTGAGATTAAAAGATCTATTAATCTATCGTCTATTTCAGGATTTATTTTATTCCACAAATAAAAAGATTTTTGACCTTGATATATAAACATATCCAAACCATTAAAAGTTTTAATTTCTTTATTCTTTAAGAATTTTAAAGTTTTTGTCTCTATAGGGTTGTAAATAGTGTCTATATAAATCATATTATTTTTAACATTTTCAAAATTAAATTTGAAGTCATTTCCATTTTTTAGACCTAAACTTGTTGCATTAATAATGATGTCAAATTTGCAAATTTCTTCTTTTAAAAATTTCCACTCTAAGATGTTTAAAAAATTAAATTTTTTTTTTAAAAAGACTGATTTTTCAATTGTGCGATTTATAATTGATATATCTTTTATTTTAGATTTTTGTAAAGAAAACACAACCGACGATGAAAGACCTCCAGCTCCAATAATTAAAGCCCTTTTACTTTCTGAATTAGTGATTTCTTTTAAATATGCTGCTTGTAATCCAAAAACATCTGAATTTTCTCCGATAATATTATTTTCATTATCTAAAAAGACAGTATTAACAGAATTAGTTGACTTTGCGTCGTTTACTAATTGATCAACAAATGGAATTATTTTTTGTTTATAAGGAAGAGTTACATTAATACCATTTAATTCTTTATTTCTTATTTTATTTACTACGTTTTCAATCGCTTTTTCATCAATGTTTAATAGAGAATAATTTGCGTCTATATTATATTTTTCTAACCAGTAGTTATGTAAAATAGGAGACAATGAATGAGAAATTGGGTTGCCAATTATTGCAAATGATTTTTTTTTCATGATTTATATTGATTAATGTAGTCTATAATCTGTTTTATTGGCAATCCCATAATTGAGTCTTTATCTCCATTTACATATTCAAAAAGTTCCAATCCATCAGACTCTATTTGATAAACTCCATATTTTAGGAGTGTATCTGTTTTAATTTTGTTTAGGTATTTTTTTAATTCTTCAATTCTAAGATTTTTCATTTTTAACTCTGATTTGTCTGAATGATTCCATATCATCGAGCCATTTTTTGAAATACATACTGAACTTATAAGAAAATGTTTTGAATTATTTAGTTTTTTTAAAATTTCTAAGGCTTCTTCTCTAGATTTTGGTTTATTTATTAATTTATCATTTAAAGAAATTACACTATCTGCCCCTAATACCAAACGATCTGGGTATTTATTACTAACTTTAATAGATTTTATCTCTGCAAGATTTTTTGAAATATTTAAAGGAGATATTTTTTCCATCAAAAAGGCCTCTTTAAATTGATCTTCATCTACGTTTGAAACTATTACATCTGTTTTGATCTTATATTTATCTAAAATTTGTTTTCTAACACCACTGGCTGAGGCTAAAATTAAATTCATTTATTTTTATTTATTTCAAAAATTTTTAATATAGACGCAGCTGTTTCTTCCACTGATTTTCTAGTAACATCAATTATTGGCCATTTGTATTTTTTAAAAAGTTGTTTAGACTTATTCACTTCATCTTTAATAAAGTTAATATCTGTGTAATCTTTAATATTATTTTCCTTCATAATTGCAATTCTATTTCTTCTAATATCTGATAATCTTTCTGGATCAGCTATAAGACCTATAACACAAGTTTTGTTATGATCAGATATCAAATCCTTTGGGATATTTTGATCTAGAACAAGAGGAATATTTATTGTTTTATATCCTCTATTTGCTAAATAAATCGAAGTAGGTGTTTTACTTGTTCTACTTACCCCTAAAAGAACTATATCAGCTAATGCTACGTCCTCTAATTTTTTGCCATCATCATGAGACATAGTAAATTGAATTGCTTCTATCCGTTTATAATATTCGTCATCTAATACATGTTGAGCACTTGGTTTGTGAATAGCTTTTTGATTTAATAATTTTGAAAAATTTAAGATCAAATTACCCAATATACCAAAACAAGGAACATTATTTTTCTCACTTTCATTGGAAATATATTTTGCTAATTTTGTTTCAACTATTGTGTACAATATTATTGTATTCTTTAATTTTAGACATTCACTTATTATTTTGTCAATTTGATGTTCGGTTCTCACAAATGCAAATTCTTTTTTTTCATAATCGAAGTTTGCAAATTGAGATTTTAAAGACAGAAATATTCTATCTAAAGTTTCACCCGTTGAGTCAGACACAAGATATACATTGTATTTTTCGTTCATATCTTTGTTAATAATTGGTTAATAATCTTAAATTGTTCATCATTTATCTTAAAATAAAAAAAAACTAACAATAACTAACATTTTTTAAACATTTTGTTATTTGTTGATATTATAATACTAGATTGTTTATAATTAGCATAAAATTATTAAAAATTTAGTATTTATTAAGTAATTTAATTAAATGAGATTGTATAAACTATGTATAAATAGTTATATTAGTAATTAACAAAACCTACTAGATAATCAATACTTAAAAAAATAAATTAATTATATGAGCAGTCTTACTAAGATATTAGTAAATAAAAATGTTTCTTGTAAATCCATTTGGTTTATGAGACAAGCTGGTAGATATTTACCAGAGTTCAGAAAAATCAGATTAAACAATAAAAGTTTTATTGATCTATGTTTAAATAGTGATTTAAGTTCAGAAATTACCCTTCAGCCTATAAAAAGATTTGATTTAGATTCAGCAATAATTTTCTCAGATATTCTTTTAGTTCCTTATGCTTTAGGTCAAGAAGTAAAGTTCATTAAAAATGAAGGTCCAACTTTGAGTAATTTCAAAATGGAAAAATTTTTATCTAATAATAAAAGTAACTTTATTCAAAAATTAAGTCCAATTTATAAGGCGATAACAAAAACAAGAAAAAATTTAAATGAGGAAAAATCTTTAATATGTTTTATTGGTGCACCATGGACTTTAATAATTTATATGATGAATCTAAAACAAGGTAAAAATGATATAAATCTTCTTAGACTAGATAAGTATAGATCTGAAATCGATGCTATTTTGGATGAACTTGTTGAATACCTTTGCCTCCATGTAGAAAAACAAATTGAAGCGGGTGCAGATGTAGTACAAATTTTTGACTCTTGGGCAGGTCTAATTCCTAAAACTGAGCTTTCTAATTTGTGTTACAAGCCAAATGCTAAACTTGTTGATTTTTGTCGAAAAAAAAAAATACCCACAATTTGTTTTCCCAAAGGTATTATGAAAAATTATTTTGAGTTTAATAAAATAGTTAGGTCAGATGGTTTAAATCTTGATTATAATGTAGATCTAGTTTGGGCAAAAAAAAATCTAAATAATGTTACTTTACAGGGTGGAATGAACCCGATGGTTCTCTTAAATTCAGAGAAAGAAATATATACTGAGGCCAAAAAGTACTTAGACACTTTTAAAAATCTACCTTATATTTTTAATTTAGGTCATGGGTTGGTTCCAGAAACTAATCCTGATAAACTAGAAAAATTGATTAAATTTATAAGAGAATATAAATGATTACAAAAGATCATCCAAAGGTAAAATATGGGAAAACTGGTATATTAATTGTAAACCTTGGTACACCTGATTCAACAAGTTGGTGGGATGTTAGAAAATATTTGAAAGAATTTTTATCAGACAGAAGAGTAATAGAGGTTAATCCAATAATATGGCAAATAATACTTAATTTATTTATTTTAACACTAAGACCAAGTAAGTCTGCGCATGCTTATAAAAAGATTTGGCTTAAAGACCAAAACGAATCCCCACTTCTTTATTACACTCGTTCTCAATCTAATAAATTAAAAGAAAAAATTGCAAATAAAAATTTAATTATCGATTTTGCAATGAGATATGGAAATCCAAGTATCAGAAGTAAATTAAATTTATTAAAAGATCAGGGTTGTGAACATATAATCATTTTTCCCCTTTATCCTCAGTATGCTGCCGCTACCACAGCTACTGTTTGCGATGAAGTATATAGATGTCTAATGAAAATGAGATGGCAACCAAGCCTCCAAATAATTCCTCATTACGAAAGTGAACCCCTTTATATTGACGCCCTGGTAAAAAGTATAAAAGATAAGGTTGCCTCTATAAATTGGAAGCCAGATTTGATCATGGTTTCTTATCATGGAATACCAAAATCTTATTTCGATAAAGGCGATCCTTATCAATGTTACTGTCAAAAAACATCACGATTAATTAAAGAAAAGTATTCAGAGATAGAAATGTGCACTACATTTCAATCAAGATTTGGGCCGAGAGAATGGCTTAAACCTTATACAGATAAAACTTTAGAAAGCTTACCTAAAAAAGGTATTGAGAATATTTTAGTTATCTGTCCGGGTTTTGCGTCAGACTGTGTAGAAACTTTAGAAGAAATAAGTATTCAAGGTAAAGAAAGTTTTATGAATCATGGTGGAAAAAATTTTGATTTAATTCCTTGTTTGAATGATAGTTCGAACCACATTCAATTGTTTGAAGAATTAGTAAAAAGATATTTAATAAACAAATGATATGAATTATTATTTATTATTTAAATCATTACATTTAATTTCTGCCATATCTTGGATGGCTGGACTTTTATACTTGCCAAGAATATTTGTTTACCACTCAGAGGCCAAGCATGAGTCACAGTTAGAAGTATTTAAAGTTATGGAAAGGAAATTGTATAATTATATAATGATGCCAGCAATGATATTATCTTGGGTCTTTGGTTTTTTTTTAATTCATTCATTAGGTTTTGAAGTTTTTTCAGAACTTTGGATGCAAATTAAAATAATTTCAATTTTAATACTTAGTCATTATCACTTTTATCTAGGAAAACAATTAAGACTGTTTGCATCTAATAGTAATAAAAATTCATCAAAGTTTTTTAGAATTATTAATGAAATCCCAACAATATTACTAATCATAATAGTTTTTGTTGTTATTTTTAAACCATTATAAGGGGGTTGAATTTTTTTTAAAAATACATATATTTAAAGTACATACCTACAATCGAAAAATAATCACATGAACTTACAAGAATTAAAGCAAAAAAATCCTGCAGAGCTTATTAATGAGGCTGAGAAACTGGGAATAGAAAATCCCAGCACATTAAGAAAGCAAGAAATATTATTTGCTATATTAAAAAAGTTAGCAGAAAAAAATGAACAAATAACAGCAACAGGTGTTCTAGAGGTATTACAAGATGGTTTTGGTTTTCTAAGAGCAATAGAGTCTAATTATTTACCAGGACCAGATGATATTTATGTAAGCCCGAGTCAAATTAGAAGGTTTGGTTTAAGAACAGGTGACTCAGTTGAAGGTGAAATTAGAGGCCCAAAAGATGCTGAGAGATATTTTGCATTATTAAAAGTAAATAAAATTAATTTCGATGACCCTGAAAAAGGAAAGAATAAAATTGCTTTTGATAATTTAACACCTTTGTATCCTAACGAAAGGATTAAGTTAGAAGTAGAAAGCACAAAAGTAGAAAAAAAACCTGATAACACTGCTAGATTAATTGACCTAGTAAGCCCAATAGGAAAAGGACAAAGATCATTAATAGTATCTCCACCTAGAGCAGGAAAAACTATTATTCTTCAAAATATAGCTCAATCAATAACTGCAAACCATCCGGAATGTTATTTAATGGTTTTGTTGATTGATGAAAGACCTGAAGAAGTAACTGATATGCAAAGATCTGTTAAAGGCGAAGTAGTTGCTTCAACTTTTGACGAACCAGCTTCTAGACACGTGGCTGTTGCTGAGATGGTTATAGAAAAAGCAAAAAGATTAGTTGAACATAAAAAAGATGTAGTAATACTTTTAGATTCAATAACTAGATTAGGTAGAGCCTACAACGCAGTAATTCCTAGCTCAGGTAAAGTTCTTACCGGTGGTGTGGATGCTAATGCACTCCAAAGACCAAAAAGATTCTTTGGTGCAGCTAGAAATGTTGAGGAAGGAGGATCTTTAACAATTATTTCTACAGCTTTAATAGACACAGGTAGTAGGATGGACGAAGTTATTTTTGAAGAATTTAAAGGAACAGGAAATTCAGAACTAATTTTAGATAGAAAGGTTGCTGATAAGAGAATTTATCCAGCTCTAGATATAACAAGATCAGGAACTAGAAGAGAAGAGTTACTTTTTGAAAAGGACGATTTATCAAAAATGAATGTTCTTCGAAGAATTATTAGTCCAATGGGGACAATGGATGGGATAGAATTTTTAATATCTAAATTAAAAAATACGAAAAATAATTCTGATTTCTTCGACTCAATGAATAAGTCTGCCAACTAATAATTTTATTTTATTGCACAGTTTTATTATTAAAATTTACTTCATGAAGATAAAAATTAATTATGTCTTCTAAAGATTTTACTTTTTCCTTTAAAGATATACTTTCTAGTAGTTTTTGTTTTTCTTCATTTGTTAAAGGTGCAATCATTGACAAGGTATTTATTTTTTGAGACTCATCTAATTTTTCAAATTCTTTCCAGTTTAATAAAAGACCGCTTCTTTTGAAAAATATTTCAGCTTTTTTAATAAGACCTTTGCTTTCAACTTCTCCTGAGTCAGGTTCTAGATCTAAATTAAATTTTTTATAGTCAACTTTAAACTCTCGATATAATTTAGCATTTTCTTTTTCTTTTAAAATTTCAAATCTAGTAATTCCAGTTAAATTAATCAAAATTCTACCGTCACCACTTTTTTGAAAATCACTTATTTTGCCCAAACATCCAACTTTATAAACATCTTTGTTTTTACCATTTGATTGGATCATGCCTATTAACTTATCTTTACTAAATGAGTCATTAACTAGATCAAGATACCTTTGCTCAAATATATTTAGAGGTAGATTTGTTTTAGGAAAGTATATAACTCCACTAAGAGGGAAAACTGGTATCTCGTCAGGAAATGATTTCATATAAGCCAATTATAGTAGAAATTTTTAATAATCCATAGTGACATTTTATTAAGGTTGACCAAATTAAAAATAGTATAATATACTTAATTAATTTGCGGGCATAGCTCAGTGGTAGAGCGTCTCGTTGCCAACGAGAAGGTCGAGGGTTCGAATCCCTTTGCCCGCTCCA
>MDTC01029120.1_pt1 | contig 11827 bp, 10 predicted proteins | sample 811181 | NCBI WGS metagenome assembly MDTC01 (sample SAMN05326644, study PRJNA326480) | marine metagenome | isolation source: seawater | place: Pacific Ocean: North | collected 2011
CAGAATGAAAGGTTTCATGATTTTGACAGGCACATTCAAACCATGATTGAATACCCACTGGATGGGGCGGACTATGCAGAACGGTGTCAGCGGATGGTATGCAAGATTAGATCGATGTCTTAATGACAGAGCAGAACAAATCAATATTTGGCTGGCTGCGTGGGAAGAATCTCTCAAAAACCATCAACCAATTGCTGCTTTGCTGCCTGAAGATTGGCCAACACTTCCTGCAAATCTTCTAACAGACCCTGGGCACGTTCTCGACCATCTGCTCGCTCGTCATGATGCTGAATCCGATGGCCGCTCTCCCCGAGGGGCTCATCCAACTCCTCCTCGTCTCGCCGATTCCGTCATTACATCGGAAATGCTTGATACAACAATCCAACCAAAGGTCAAGAAACAAACAACAAACATGCATCTTGCAGACCTCCCCCCTGGTTTCCAGAAGCACATCAAGAAACTAAACTTCCCGCCTGCGGAAGAAGAAGTTACACTCGATGGTGATGCACTTGAGGCAGTTGAACGTGGCGAGCGAACCAGCAGTGGAATCCCTCTCCCATTCTCAGATATGTCCTGTGGAGGAGGAATTTTCCACGCCCGTATACTTCGAAAGCACAGTGAACTGTTCGAAGGCCAAGATGCTGAACTAAAGAAGCAGGATACAATACGTTTATTCAGAGGATTCCAATTAATCGATGTCGATGCTCTTGTGGTTGAATCCACAAAGAAGCGACTCCTTCTTGAATCGATACGACTCGACCTCGTTTCCATAGATGGAGAACAAGAAGGGAAAGCTAATCGAAAGGAGATTGAAGAAATTCTGGAACAAAACGTGATCTGTTCTGATGCACTTCAACATGATTGGCCGTGGGCTGAATCACCACGATTGATTATTGCAAATCCTCCTTGGTTGCGAATCAAAGACCGATTCAGAGGTATGGAAGATGGTTCTCAACGAAGAAAAAATCTAAGTGAAACTCTTCGGAATCTAAAGAATGATGACGGCCCAAGATTCTCAACAATGAGGGGAAATGTAAATCTGTATCGCCTCTTCATCGAACGTGGGATGCAAATCCTCAGTGAAACTGGCCAAATGCGAGTTGTTGCACCTGATAGTCTCCTGCGTGAACAGTCATCTCACCCACTAAGGAAATTATTGGTTGAGAAGCATTCTTGGAGAGAAGTATGGGCAATCGAAGAAGCAAACCTACTCTTCCCTGGAATGACCCAAGGCGTTGCGATATTAGGCATCTCATCAACACCTCATGGTACTGAAGCTCTCAATGTGATTGGCCCGGTAACCCGTTCCGATCTGCGAAGAGTTGGTACTGGTTTGTCTTCACGTGTACCCTCGTTTAGCCTTCCAAGAACTCGATGGGTTCAGTGGGCTCGCAATACGTGGGCTGTTCCGAGACTCCCTCGTGATCAAATAGAACGGAAACACATCCTGAACATTCTTGACAGCATGTCTGAATTACCACGTCTTGGAGACCGTGACCACTGGCTTGCTACCCAGGAACAAACTGTCAAGGTACGTGTCGGTGAAATCGACCAAACTGCTCATTCGAGCAACATCACAAGCTGGGACAAGACAAGGGCTTCCCGCCCCTTCATTCGCGGTGTTCACTTTACCGAAGACGAACATGGTTCAGTCTACATTCGCCACCCTGCATTCCGCAAGGACATTCCATCACGTGCGAATGAACGTCAGCTCGCGATGTGGTCTGGAGTCTCTGAAATTCAATCGTATGGACCTAGGCTTGCTTGCCAGGCTATCGTGAATGCTCATCAAGAGCGTCGACTTCGCTGGGCCGTTATTCCAAAGGGATGTATCCTTGGAAACAGTGTGAACCACATCGAGATGAACCAAGTAATTCTCAACCGTCTTACTGCAACGAAAGGAAATCTCGAAAACGCACTCGAGTGGATGTGCCAACAACTCAATCAGCGAGATCTTGATGACTGGGCAAAGGCATGGTCTGCAAACAATAACGTAAACAATTACGAATTGGAAATGCTTCCTCTTCAATTAGAGACAACGCAAGAAGTTTCTGGAATCTCGATGGAGTAATGACTGGTGGGTTCGCAGAATAAAATAAACGGACGTATTAGAATTAAACGAATACGATGTTTTATATCACCAACCCCGCCACAAAAGAATGCGTAAGCAATCATAGGAGAGTCACATATGGGCATTCATCCTAAGATTGGAATTACTGGTTTACCAAGAAGCGGTAAATCTGCTGTCATGGAAAAAGTTCTTTCCATGCTCAAAGAAGAGCGAACCAGAGAACTTGCAGCAAGAAACTCTGGAACCGATTCTGAAATTATTGGCGGGATCTGCACAGAGCCGATTCTTGATGGGGGTGAGCGCTTGGGCTACAGTATTCGTAACATTGTCACTGGTGAAACTGCAACAATCGCTCACAAAGAAATCAACTCAAGACTGCGCGTTCTTGGATATGGCCTCGATACTGAAGGCCTTGAGAAAGTGGCTGTGCCTGCTATTGAATTTGCAATTGAAAATTGTGAAGTAATCGTTATTGATGAAATTGGAAAGTTTGCTGTTGAGTCAGAAGCCTTCGTAAATGCAGTACGGAGTGCACTTGAAGTCGACAAACCCACGCTTCTAACGCTTCACAAGAAGAGCCGCCACCCACTATTGCAAGACATACGACGCCGCGATGATGGGCGTATTCTCGAAGTTACTCCTGTCAATAGAGCCCTTCTACCTTACAAGATTCACAAGTTGATGCGCGAGACCTACTGATTGCGTTGGATTCATACAGACAACGCACTTCGTCATTACTATGACGCCAGCGGAACGAGCCAAGAAGCTACTCTTGGGAACAGGTTTGTGTATGGTATTCGTCTTTGCCATTGGACTTTCAAACGAACGATTCTCCCTCGGCTCCTTCGATGTAGGGTGGATCTTCCTTGTCCTCGGCCTATCCATGATTACCCTTAGCTTAACAAAGGGAAGTTTCAGTTCCCAATTCCCTGATGAATCCGATGAAGAGATGGCTAATCGAGTCCAAGATGATGTCACGGAAACAAAACGTGAAGCGAACATTGGAGATGCTTGGGCATCGTTAGAGCATAATGTTCTAAAAAATGAATTGGCTGAATCTGAATAGACAAGGGCGGTTGATTCATACCCTACCTGTGCATCGCAAGGATTGGTAAGGCTATGAGTGAAATTCCCGCTGATTTATATTACACAAAAGAACACGAATGGATTCGAATGGATGGAGACATCGCAACGATAGGAATTACCGATCACGCACAAGATGCATTGACCGACATCGTTTACATTGAACTTCCACAAGAAGGAGATGTCTTGGATGACATGGGCGAATTTGCAATTGTTGAATCCGTAAAATCTGCATCCCCAATCTTTGCTCCACTCGCTGGCGAACTTACTGCGGTAAATGCTGAACTCGAAGATGCCCCAGAACTTATGAACAGCAGTCCATATGAAGATGGCTGGATTGTGAAAATGCGCTTGTCCAATCCAGATGCTGTATCTGGACTCATGTCTGCTGATGATTACCGCAGTATGATTGGCGAGTGAGTACATTGCCAGAACCCACACGGCTTACATTGTATGTTGATGGGTCTTGTGATGGAAACCAAAATGTCGATTCCGAAACTCCAGCTGGCTGGGGTGTGGTCGTAATAGTAGGCGACTCTGGTCTTGGCCGTGGGAGTGGAGACGTTGTTACGGAATTACATGGACCAGTCATTACATCAGTATCTGAACCCGAGTTTATCGGTGCTGAAGTTGGATCTAATAATACCGCTGAACTCTCAGGGTTTTTTGCTGCTCTGCGCTGGCTCCTAACTGAAGAAAATAATGACCCTGTACGTATTCGTGTAGATAGCCAGTATGCCGGCAATATTGCTGCTGGAACTTGGAGGGCAAAAGCAAACCGAGAACTTGCTGCACGTGTACAAGCACTGTGGAATGAGGTTGCATCATTGAGAGATCTCTCATGGGATCATGTGCGAGCCCATCGAGGACATCGTTGGAATGAGCGAGCCGATCACCTTGCAAAGCGAGCAATGCGACGCGAACGCCCAGAGCCGCTTACATTTTGGAAACCTGGTCAGGATTGATTCAAGCGCTGGTGCAACCATGCAGTTAGCTCATCGCCATATTCAGGACGTCGAAGTGCGTGATCGATTTGCGACGTTAACCAGACCAATGGCATACCAGAATCATACCAAGAAACTGTTGAGTCCAAGATGTGTGCTCGAAGATTACCCTCATTCATCCAATGTTCAAGTATTGCAATTGACTGTAGTTCGCCATGTTCTTCGACTGAAAAACGGTCAAGTAATGCCGAAAAGTCTTCGGTGAAAATGTATCGGCCACAAAAAGCAAGAGTTGAGAGGGCCTCTTCTTTGTTCGGTTTTTCAACAATGGACTGGACCTTATCGCCATCTAGTGAAACAATACCATATTGATGTACAGAATCAGAGCCAACGTCATACACGGACCCACATGCGCAGCCTGTTTCTTGGTGCAATAATACGAGATTAGTTGAAACTGATGATGGTTCGAAGGATGAAGTTTCAGCATGATTGGATGTGAGAATATTATCTCCAAGGAGGACAAGGAAGGGACCCGAAATTGATTCTGAGGCCATTGATATAGCATGAGCAAGTCCCAATTGTTCATGTTGATAATGAATGAAATACTGTGCTTCGCCCAATGGATTAAGTAATGATTGATCATTTGAAAACGAAGGAAACTTGCTGTTCATATCCTCCAAAAGAAGAGAGAAATCCTTTGCTGGTGAAGTAATGATGTGGATCCGGGTACAGCCTGCTGCACGGGCTTCGAGGATGAGATGATGCATGACTGGGACATCGACGAGAGGTAACATTTCCTTTGCGACATATCCGCTTACTGGCAGCATTCGTGTACCCATTCCCGCGGCCACAATGACAGCATCCAAAACTCTGCCCATGTACAGGCTTGAAGGCGACAGGATATCAAGCGTGTTCTTCGTCGATGGTCTATGGCAGTGGAACGAAAGCATCTGCTTTTAGCGGCAGGATGTGTGCTTCTTTCATTTTCATTCTTCGACTTTTTACCTGCAGGCCCTTGGCTTGATGCTTCATTTTCAAGAGGTGTGAGCGGCCTTTCTGGCCTCATTCTAATCTACCTTTTCTGGTATGAACAAACCTTTGGAGAATCGGGCGTCGTACCAGCAGTAGCAAAATGGAAGAATCCAGAAACATCATGGAAACACGTTATGTTGGCAGGAATTTGCTTCCTCTTTTCCTCTTGGTTCTTTGGGAATACCTCTGCGGGAGATTCGTTACCAGTTCCAGCTCCACTGATTCTAGCATTAATCGGATTACTCACCTGCTTTTCAGGAATCTATGCATATCTTGTCACTCAGGGGCCATTAAGCGAAGAAGAATGATCACTCTTCTTCTAGGAAAAGTTGTTTTTCTGGTTTGCTTTGAACGATGAGAACTACAATGTAGGCTACCATAAGAGAGATGACAATTAGGAGGAAGGGCGACATGGTTTGTTCTTCCGATGAGGATTTCTTCTCCTCTGTTGCGGTTTGTTCTTCCTCTTCAGCAGGTTGAGACGGTTCCAGGTAATTCCAATCAATACCGACTCGAATAATATCAATCTCGCCATTGGCATTTGTGGATTCAATATGAATTAATTTAATTGGATTCTCAACAGTGATAGACCAAATACCACTTGAAGAGGTTGCGCCAAACCAGAACGGGTCGTCATTAAGTGCGTTTGACCAACGATACGTAGAGCCATTTTGAGCTGAAGAGAATGAAAACTCATGTGTTGTATTTGTTTCTGCGAAGAGCGTTATCCAGTCTCCATTTTTTATTGTTTGATTGGTATCCAGTAAGGTGATTCCAAATGAAGGTAGATCTATTTTCTCATCTGAACTGGAATTTACTTCATCTGTTTCATCTTCGGATTGCCATTGTGGAATAAGATAGATTGCATTGAAATTTGCTTCAATTCTGTCATCGATGTGCGTGTTGATGGAAGAGCCCCATGTCCCCTCTAACGTTAGGGCATACCACGAACGATCAAGTTGGTTTACTGAATAATAGAACTCACCCTCCATAGGGTTAAGTCTCAAAACCTCGGTCCATTCTACTGAAAGATCGGGTGTTGTAACTTCTGATTTCCATAAAACCGCATCGCCTTGGCTGAAACTTGAGTCAATGTCCCACGAAAACAAGAGTGTTGTAGAGTTTTCGATTTCAACGTCCAGTGATGTAATCGAAATTGGAAGCATTCGCTCTAATACTGGACCCACCTTTCCTAATACGTCGAAATTATCGGTTTGCGCATTGCCTGAATTATCGACCAAACCAAGAGCGTAATACGACGTTGCCATCCAGTCTGGTGTTAATTGGTGTATGAATTCAACTGAATCAGTAGGTAATTCAGCTAGAACAGTTACGTTTTCCTGCATAACAGATACAATTGGATCCGTAGAATGATAAAGGAGGATTGATGAAATATCTTTCTCGATCACCTTTGTCCACTGTAAGGACGTTGCAGAGTATTCTCTATCGTATTCGGCGAGAAGGTGTCCTGAATATCTCGGGACGCGAGTATCTTCAATGATCGGTTCTGCAAGTGTGTTATCAGTGTAAAACCGTACATCCTCTGAAGCGGGATAGCATGCTTCATCATCACAGTATGGAGGATAGAAGCATGTTAGTGTGTAATACACCTCTCTTTCAATCGATTTATATGTCCAATCCAATGCATATTCAGAAACGTTTTGAGGAATTTCATCGGTTGTGATTGCCTTCTCCATTTCACCCCATGTTGATTTTGTTGCTGGTTCGTTATGCTCATAGAGAATATAATTGTAATTTGAACCCGTACAAGTAGGACGCCAGGAGATGTGCGTTGATTTATTGATGGCATCGAATGTTGCAGTAAAATTTTCTGGGGATTGGATAGGTGCTGTGTCCTCTACATGCCCTGGTGGCGTTTGTGATATTCCTAAGTTAACGGGGTCTGTGACAGTACCGTCACGAAGAATGGTCACAATGGCGTAGTGGATGAACCGTCCGTTAACACTGTCGGGAGGTGGGTAATATTCCAAGACGTGCCCTTTTCCGGAGCATTCTTCATTTGAATCAGTTGAATAGCATGCGGGGATATCAGAAGCAATCAATGTTGTTTCACGATCAAACCCTGGCTGAAACATCGTTGAAGAACGATGTACTTCGTAAGTTGCCATTTTTAATTCATCGAGCAATTGACCATCTGTTGAGATGATATTTCTCCACATTATGTATGTGAGTTCCATATCTGGAAAATATTGTGCATCGAGATCTCTGGCTTCCAAGGTGGAATCCGTTTGTTCCGATGCCGCCCCAACCGGTAGCGTCACAACCAAGAGGAAGGACACAAACCAGATTTTCAGGTTCATAGTTACGTGTACGTTGCTAGACATATGAGGGTGTCGCACTATTGTGAATACACTAATCGAGATATCCTAGGGTGTCATCAAGCATATCCAGAGCATCATCGAGATTGGGCAACTCGGTTGGTTCTTCGCCTGAACTGACATGTGTATCAGTCAAAACTTCGATTGGTTCTGGAACCTCGCTATCACCGCTCAACCATTGTTTCCACAAGGTACTGCGCTCACTGCGACGAGCATCCATTGAATCCCATAGGGCTTGTAGTCGATCTTCTCTAAGTAATGGGATATGTTTTGACAATCGCTTAGGATCAATCTCATCCATTCGCATCAACAATTCTCGGAGACGAATTTGGACGACTTCATCGCCATCATTCCACAGAGATGGAATCAGTTTCCGTTCATCTTCAGGGAAACGCTGAACATAATCTCGTAAACTGATAACAATGTTTCTTCGAACGATTGATGCTTCGTGAGAATGGAGTTCAATAAGCCGATCCGCCCATACATTTTCATCTAAAAATTTCAGATCGCCAACTGTTGCGGATGAAGCAGCTAGAACGCTTTCATCTTCATCTTGAAGCATTGAATCGAGAAACGGTACCGCATCCCAACCAACTCTTCGAAATAAACGAGTTAAAACATCAGCCATAGAACGTCGAAGGAGTAATTCCTTTCTTCCATGAAGGACATGTGCAACTGCTAAGCCGCGCTCCTGATCGTTTTCAACCAGTCGAGCAAGACACATCACAACCTTCGAAGCCACTTCCTCATGTTCATCATTTGCTCTTCTTTCTAGAAGTTCAAATAAGCCGAGTGGCTCGATTAAGGCCGGTCTTTCCAAAAGTAATCGCACCCATTCCATTAGGAGTAGTCGGCGTTCTAGAACATCGTTTTCAAGTTGATTGAGAAGCCATCGTGCAGCATCAACACCTGCATCATGAGCGATGACTGAGGTTGTTCTTGGCACAACTGCATGAGGATTCCAGCCTAAATTTTGAGGCCCATCTTCTGGTTGGGTGTGCCACGTCCCTGGCCGTTCTGCGAGAGCAATTGATTCGATGAGATGATAACCCTGATGGATGGGCTGGCCATAAGGAACTGTCGCTAATCCATTGATGAGGGCGATTGCAAGCCACCATCGATCAGTATTCGGGGCGGATCTATCGAATGCCTGTGCCAACCAATCGGTTGCAATACAAAATAACATTCGTTGGGAAACATCGTTGGTTCGACGAGTGAGCCATTTTTGATGTATTTCAAACGGGTCATCGCTCAGATTCATTCGGTGTGGGACAATCAGATCAACGATTGTTACAAGATGTCGATCGAACATTCCTACGTCTGCATGAAGCATCGATAGGCCTTGTGAAATGATATCTTGATCCCGAACAGGCATTCGTACAGGAAAATCTGGGTCTGTTATTGGAGGGTTTGGAAGTGGCCAATTAAGGGTCCCACGTTCCATTGCTTCAACCATTTGCGTTGCAACCACTTGAAACGTGGCTTTCGCAATGATATCCCGACTCTTACTCATCGAGAAGCCTCTTCAGATCAGATGTCAAGTTCAATGTTCAGATTCTGAATCAATTCCTTGTAACGGTTACGAATTGTAACTTCAGTAACGCCTGCGACTTCAGCAACTTCACGTTGTGTTCTACGCTTACCACATAGGACTGAAGCGATGTAAATAATCGATGCTGCAATACCAGTAGGTCCTCGGCCACTCGTCAATTCCTTTTCTTGAGCTGCCTTGATCAATTCATATGCTTTCGCTTCAACTTCAGAGTCGAGGCCAAGTCCGGAACAGAATCTTGAGATGTAATCTTCTGGGCCGGTTGGCATGATTTTCATCTTCAATTCACGAACCATGAAACGGTATGTTCGACCAATCTCTTTTCGGCCAGTTCGTGAAGCTTGTCCAATTTCATCGAGTGTTCTTGGGACACCACATTGTCTGCAAGCAGCATAGAGTGATGCCGCAGCAACTCCTTCGATTGATCTACCACGAATGAGTCTCTTATCGACTGCTTTCTTGTAATTGACTGCTGCTGCTTCTCGAACTGTCTTAGGAAGTTCGAGTCGACTTGCCATACGATCAAGTTCGGCTAGTGCCATTGCAAGGTTACGCTCTGTCGCATTGCTTACTCGACTTCTCTTTTGCCACTTACGCATTCGATAGAATTGGGAACGGTAACGGGAATTGATGGTCTTTCCAGAGTAATCCTTGTTTTGCCAATCAATATCTGTGGACAGACCTTTGTCGTGGAGCATAACGGTCATTGGTGCACCAGTACGTGCTCTTTGGTCTCCTTGTTCAGGAGAGAAAACACGCCATTCTGCGCCTTGATCGATAACGTTGTCTTCGAGTACAAGACCACAATCGTCACAGGTTACTTCACCACGGGTTTCGTCTCGCGTTAGGCTTCGGCTGCCGCATTCTGGGCACTTTACAATATCTTCAACTTGCTGATCATCCATATTATCCACCTCATATGTAGATTTAGAAACAGTTATTTTAACGATTGGCATGTATTTTTTAAACCTTTTCCTATAGCCGCCTTTGATTTTAGAGGCACAAGCAACGAATTGGTTAAACACCAAAGCCTCCTGAGAAGAGTGGAGATGTGCATGGCAGGGATGGCAAGTGAAGTTTCTCTAACGGCTGGTAAAAGAGTCCTGTTCCTTACGAAGGATCTCGATCTTATCCGGAAACAGTTGTATGAGGGTCTTAATCTTCGTATGGAAGATTTGGATGTCGAAGACCTCCTTGACGACATCAATACGGATGTAATGACGCCTGCTTGGGTATGTTTTGATCATGAACCTGCAATGATTGCAAAGAATGCATATGCTGGCCTCATGCAGAATGGAATTCGTGTTTTCAATGAAAATGCATTGATCGATGGTGGATTCGAAGTCATTGTATCAGGTCAACGAAAAGGAACTGGTTCGAGCCGGGAAACCGCAGCTCAGTGTGAACGTTGGGCGGGTATTCGAATCGTAATCGCAGCATCCTTTGCACCAATACATGAGAGAAACAACATCAATCTTGGACAATTAATGGGCAATCATGAGATGCTTCAGCGGCTCCAGAACGGTGAAACTCTTCAACTGAAGGAATTTACTGAGCAGTATGACGACGTTACAGCGCTTATTCTTGAGGCCGGAGGATTGTTTGAATTTTCAAAGGGATTGAGGGAGGGTCGGCTCTCCTTACCCGAATTATCCAGTGAACATCGACCAATGACCATGGCTGAGAAAATCATTGCCCGCAACCTTGTCGGACAACCTGAAGGGGCGTGTGTTCAACCGGATGACCCTGTTATTGCCCAAGTCCAGGGAGGTTATTCCCATGAATTTACCACAGCCCAAGTGCATACATTCTTACAGGAAATATATGGGCAAGATTACCAACTCATGAATCCGAAGAAATTCGGTGTCTTTGAAGATCATCTCTTGTATGCGCATCACAATCCAAAATTCGTTCCATTTATGGACAAAATCAAAACTTTACGAAGACTTCAAGACGAATTCCAAAAGCACACAGGGGTCCGAGATTACTCTGCCGTTGATGGCGTATCTCCGGGAATTTGTCACCAAGTCGCTCGCGAAGAATTCATTGAAGTGTCAGATTTTATCCAAGCCACAGATTCCCACACCTGCATGGGTGGCGCATCAAATGCATTGACTTGGGGGGTTGGAGCAACTGAATATGCTAACCTTGTTTCTGCTGGATTTACATTCGTTAAAGTTCCGGAATCAATCCGTTTCGAGCTTTCAGGAGCGTTAAGCGAAGGTTGTACTGCAAAGGATGTTATTCTCTTCATCCTTGCAGATCATGCTCGCAAAGAACTGACGTTGAATCGATCAATGGAATTTGGTGGGCCTGGCTTAATCTCTCTATCAGCAGATGAACGGGCAACATTGTGCAACATGGCTACTGAGTGCTCTGCAAGAACTGGTATTTGTGAAGCAGATGACATCCTCTTCAACTGGATGGAAACCCAAATGCCTCATCTGAATATGATTCAACAAAGACAACGCGCAGTTGCACCCGATGAAGGTGCTGTGTACCATGGAGGAGTCCATCATATCGACCTCTCTTCAATACGCCCGATGGTTGCACATCCTGGAGATCCTGACGAAGGAATCCCAAGCGATCCAACAAATGGCGCATACGTCGACGAACTCGGTGATGTGTCAATAGATATCGCCTATGGAGGCTCTTGTACTGCAGGTAAAATTGACGATGTTGCCTATTACGCTCAGGTCTGTCAGGCTGCGAAAGATTCTGGACTCACCGTGCGAGATGGTGTTGAATTTTACATTCAGTATGGTTCTGGAATTGTCAAGGATGTTGCAGTTTCCAAGGGTTGGCA
>MDTC01074090.1_pt1 | contig 11827 bp, 13 predicted proteins | sample 811181 | NCBI WGS metagenome assembly MDTC01 (sample SAMN05326644, study PRJNA326480) | marine metagenome | isolation source: seawater | place: Pacific Ocean: North | collected 2011
ATCTTTTTTTAGCTTATTAAAAAGAGCTTTTGCACCAGACCCTTTTTCCTTGATGATTTCTTTGATCTGGGTTTTCGTAATCAAGCCCCTTCCAGATCCTTTGGAAGTTTTTGGAAGCAGGCTTCGTAAGGAAACAGCAGCCTTTTGAATTTTTTTGGCTTCTTTTCCTTCAGCAGAAGAGGACCAAATTCCCCCTCTTCGAGCATAAGCAGACGATTTAGCCGCTTCCGCATGAGCAGGATGGTACATAACAACTTTACCATGCCGAAAGATAGGCTTACCGTCTTCATCTGTTTTTACTTCCAATTCTTCTTCTGGAGCAAACCACGCATTTCTGCGCCTCCTCCTTCGAGGGTTGGTAACAAAAATCGCACCGGATGTTGGCATCGGATTTGATTTGTAAAATGTAGCCATAGAGTTTTTTCCTATCGATCAGCTATATTATAAAGGCTTTACTTCTAAATAGATAGTCTTTAATTAAAAAAATTACAAGAATAATAATTCAAAATGGTTAAGTTTTCTTTTAATTCTTATATTGGCCTATCTCCTAACGTCGAATATCCCAATATTTTATAGGTTAGAATACCTACCATTTTATCTACGTCAATTTCAGTTGCTAACGGAAAAGCAAAATGTAAATTCTCGTGAATTACATTTGCCAAAATTTCATCTGAATCCATCGAAGCATTTACTTTGATAAGATTATAGGATGGATAAAAAACACCATGTCCTGCACCTTGCGGATGACCTTTATCAACAATTTCTCTCCCCTCGTCTATTTCTGCCTTTGTCATTGGATAAATAGGAGAGGGAAACTTAATTCTTTTTCCTGCAATCTTTTCTATTTCTTTCAATGAAGGAATCAAATATTCTTCCACTTCTCGTGTTTTTTTACGAGAAAATCCTTTTAGTCGTACTTGAGAAGGAGAAACTAAGCGAATTGGATATTTGGGATTTTTATATAAACGAGGAATACCCACCGTCGCTTTAATACCATCGGTCAAAGTAATGGTGCGAAAACTGCCTTTTTCAAACTGATCTGGATCAGCCTGCCGATACCGCAAAAAGTTTTTTGTTGCATGACATTTTGGAGCTACAAATTCATGGTCTTTAATCCATTTTCTGGCTTGTCGACCTGTAAAATAATCTTTATCAAAAAGAAGTGCTTGAATTTCAGATCCTGCACGGCCCTTTTTAATCCACGCATTAATCGGACCTGACCTATCATTTGGATTCATTCGGATTGGAACTGGTCCTCTATTTTGTCTTTTGGGATTATATCGCCTACTTTCTTTTCTTTCGGGTTGGCCGAACCAGTTTGCTTCATGCTGCCACAATTGAATAAATTCCTTTTTATCGATCTTGCCTGCATAAAAATCTTTTACAAATTGTTTAGCTTGCTTCAGTGCTGCTGCATTCAATTTCCCAAATGGAATACTATAGTGACTTGTATAATCTGGCTTAAAGGATTTATAGCCATTACCAAAAATTAAAACAACGTATTCCTGTAGCCCATCACCATCATAAAAATCTCTTCGAGAAATGGTTCCTACCCAAACATCTTTACCTCCTACATCTACAGAAATATTTGTAAAAGGATAATAATGATTCTTCCATCTACTTTTTTGTCCCTTATTCTTTGGTCTGAAAGGATCTACAGTAAAAGAAACTTTTCTTTTTGGATTCTTTTTCTTGGGCTTATGAAGAGCTTCTCGTTCAATCCCTTTTCGCACTTTCGTAGGCAAGAGATCGGCTTGATCGGAATCCGAAGTAAAAAAGGCTTTACCTCCCACTAAAAAACTATTGACCCTTGCCACGCCCCAACTATGCGAAGTTTGTCCTCCACGATGACCGCCAGATGACCACGCAGCCATTCCCCTATCATTCACTTCATCTAAAATATCAGGATCGATTTTCCCACCATAATATTTGGATGCTGCCTTTGCCTTTTCAACTATTGAGCCTGTAAAACCTCGTCTGTGGGCTTCTCTTGTGTAAGGACTTTTCGATGAAGTAACGCCCTTATCTGTTTTGAATGGCCTGTATAGTTTATCTAAAACAGATTGCGGAAAATAATCTTCATCGCCATATTTTTTCAAAGCCTTCTCGTATTCTGTCCTACGCTGGCCAAGTTCTTTGATACGCTCGGTTCTCTTTTTCCCCTTATATCCAGCGAGATACTTTTCTGGAATGAATCGACCTTTTGAATCCCTTGTCCCTTTCTTAGCTGGGTTGCGTAGTTTTTTTGAGATACGATCCGCCCATTTTTTACCTGCATCCCCTCCCCAATTCAACCAAGCCATGTACTGTTTTGGAGTTCCCTTTTTGGATCGGGAAAAATATGAAGACATCCGTTTCACACTGCGATCAGGAATCTTGTCTCTAACAACCAGTTGCATCGCTCGAACCAAACCGATTCCAGAATCAGAAGTATAGTTGTGTTCCCATGAAAGATAGATACCTTCCATCGCTTCGTTTTTGATGTTTTCTGGGACTTTATGGATCGCTTTACCCTTTTGTCCAGATGATCTCATGGATGGCGTATATTCGAGTACTGTATTAATCAAACGAGAAACAGTAGGCTTGGACGATAAGCCATATCTCCGAAACATTTTTTTCCATGATTCGGGAGCTTTATTAATCAAGGATTGAATCTCCGATCTACTCATAACTTTTTAACCAACCGCTTCAAGCGAAAAGCATTTTGTTTAATCTTGTCAACATTGATTCTGGGATTCAATTTGTATCCTTCGATTTTCGATAGAATGTAATCTTCTGCAGTCTGTAAATTATCCAATGTTACAGCCACTTTGGTCAATACCCATTCTGGAACCTGATCACCATCAACAGTCGCATCATACAACGTATCCGCAGCACGACGAATGGAGCGCAGTTGATTTCTCAACATACGTCCATTTGTCCCACCGTATCCCATGTTGATCGATTTTCTTGGCATGATTTCTATCGTCGCCTGTAGGTACGCAAACCTTTTTTCTGAGCCGCAGATCCAAATTGTTTAATGTAATCAACTGTATCTGTCTCTAAAGAATATACATCGTCAAGAGATATGCGGCCGCTGAATAATGCTTGCCAAGCATCATAAAGGAAGTCTCCATAAACTTGAATAGAAAAAGCTCGCTTGTTTGGATAGCTAAAACGAATCACTTTGTTTCCATTAGTATCACGTCCTACCCCAACCACAGAAAGATTAGAATTTGGAAGTTCTATATCGAGTTTTTTATTTCTGGCATTGTGCCTACGGCTTGGATTTCTTTTAAGTGATCCATAGGTACGCAACCCTTTTTTCTGAACCGCAGAACCGTAGCTTTTAATGTAAGAAACTACATCTGTCTCTAATTGTTCAAGTGCATCCTCTCTACCACTATACAATGCACCCCAAGCATCATAGAGAAAGTCTCCATAGACTTGAATGGAAAAACCCCTTTTGTTTGGGTACTTAAAACGAATTACTTTGTTTCCGTTAATATCGCTCCCTACCCCAATAACAATCAAATTTGAATTGGGAAGATCGATGTCCAATTTTTTATTTCTGGCATTTCGTCTACGTCTTGGAACCAACGCTTGCATGGTTTGTAATCCAGATGGACTGAAATAAGCATGTGCGCCCAATGCTTGGTGCTGTGACATCGGATTCCGACGCTCTAAGTCTTTGGAAGAAACCCCTCGTTTCGTCACTCTAATTCCATTGTCGTAAAACCACTTCATTTGAGTCTGAAAAGTTTTTTTCCTTCTCAGATCCATTATACGACCAAAAGGGATTTTCTTTCTTGCTTTATGCAGTAAAATTTTGTACATCATATCTTGTGCGTAACTGCCCGTAAACGAGATGTTTTGGGTGGATTTAACAGGTACGTTAGAATTCAACCAATCTTTCATTGATATAATTTCACCGTCAACGGCAAAATAGAAAGTTGCATGGCGTTGTAAAGTTCGATCCTTTTTTTGATCTATATAAATAACTCCCTTAGTGACATGGCCAGAATTGCGCCTACGCTTGGGCTTGATTGCAACCAGATCGGCTTCGTACTGAATTTGATCCATATAATGTTCTAAAAGCATCGCAGCCGCTTCCCTTCGAGAAGTGGGCGTAAAGTATCCAAATCCAGCAATTTGCGACCAATTACGAGGTCTTCGACCAGAATAACCGCCAAATTCCCATAAGTACTTTTTTGCACCATTATCAGCCAAACTCTTAAATGCTTTTACTGACTTGGCACGATCAAAAGTACGATTAGCCATTTTCTTGGCCAAATTCAAGACGATGCGTTTTGCTTGTTTTTGGTAAAGCTCCTTATCACCAATGATAAAAATAGATAACTCTCTGGCCGCTTCATCATAATCTACATTGCGTCTGCGTCTTGGATTCCGCAAGCCATGCTTTCGCTTAAATCCTGCAATCCAACCCTTTGCAGCCTTTGCCCCATTTTTTGGGAATAAATGATAGCCTTGTAAAATATCAGGAGATGACCAAGACATTATTACACCCGAACCCAACCCAGCTTTCATTAGCTCACGTTCAAAGTCTCGTTTCCATTTTGCTGTAATCTTTTTGGGGTTGGTGTGCCAATTTCCTTTTGCAAAATTTACAGGTCTTCCTGTCTTTTCGAGCCAATTTTCACCTCGCTCAATAGCGGCAAATTGATCTTTGGTTAACTCTCCAACCTTGACCATTTTGCCCTGACTCCACTTGAATATACTTGCACCGCCACTTTTCAAGTATCGGATCTCGTCAATATGATGGAGGTTAAACAGAACCTCGCCATGTGGATTCTTGATAACCTTGTTCTTTCTACGTCTTGCCATTTTATTTCTCCTTAATCTGTAATACCGGGTACAGGACTCGTATAATTCCCACCAGCAATGTAAAGTTTACCTCTTTTGTCTACAGTTAGAAGAGGTTGAATACCTGATTCCTCGCCCATGTGATGAATGTAAAAGGAATACCCATCACCTTTTTTTTCACAAGCGTAAGTGATATGCGTTAAGACTCCAATCGGTCTTACTCGAATATTTGGGTAGTCTTTCATTTTGCCATGACGACCGCCAGCCTGTTTTGCCGCTTCTTTCAACGGAAGGGATTCCCATTCCGATTTTTCCCAGTATTTTTTCATCTTCTTTTTGAAAGCAGGTGAACTCAAAATATGAAGCCTTTCAAACTTGTGGGCTGGATCAAAGGCCAAATGAGAATTGTTAGAATCCGTTTTATTCAACTTAATGATCTTCTTTTTACCGCCATCTATTGGCTCATAGTGAAGCTCCACTAACCGTCCTGTCTCAATCAAATAATCTGGCAATTCTGGATCGTTCCACTCCACTTCTTTTGTAGGTTCAATACCCCAATGCCATTTTGTGTATTCTTTTCTTGCTTTCTTTTTATTCATTATTTTCTCGGTCTGGCTTTTGCCATTTTAACAAAATCTCTTACAGGTGCGGAAATTAAATTGAAAGCCATGTAGCCACCACCTACAATTACAGACCATCTAATCAATTGCCATTGCCAATCTTTAATCTTAAAAGGATTCTTACCACTGAATAAAGCTCCCGCAAATACAAAAGGAGTTGCAATATCCTTCCCAGTTTCCGCTAACGCTTCCTTACCCAATTCCGACTTGGAATAAGTTTTCACGTCTTGCATGGTGTCTTCTACGCCTTCCTTTCTTTGAAGAATCAAAAGACGTTGAACAACGGGCAAAAATCTTTTATTTTGAGTTGCCACTAAAATAACTTGAGCATCTTTTAACGGTTGTATCTTTTGGGATACAGGAACAGAATCCGTTGCATCGGTCGAGGCTTCTTCTGCTTTGGCTAAATTATCTGTTGCATGCTCCAATAATTCAGGATTGCCTCCATCCATTGCCGCTGCGATAGCCAAATAAATAGCTGCCTGCGCATAACCTCCTTTTTCAGTTGGAGGTGGTCGCATTGCAGAAGTTGTAACGCCCTTCACTGACAGCATAGCAGTCATTGGATCAGGATCTTCTGCTCTTAATCCACCTTGCACATCTGCAATAATTTTAGCAGCATTTTTCAAAACTATATCTGCGTCATATTGCTTTACATCTATCTTAGAAGCGTTGTAAGCATACGCTCCCCCAATTAGAGTACCTGCCGTTACAACACCTCCGCCAATTAAATAGGCCAATGGAATCGCTGCAATTGGTACACCATAGTTTGGATTGTAATGGGATTGTCTATTTTTTCTGACAAGTCTGTATGGTCGATTCATCATTCGTCTCCCGCAAAGGCACTCATTACCGCCAGACCAACTATCGTTCCAGTCACAACCCAAAACATTTTTTGCTTATAAAAGGGTTTATCGAGCATGTCTTTGGCTTTGTCTGATCCCTCATACAATGACTCTATTGCAGCCTGATCCTCTGGATTCACTGCACCTGAATCAATCAGATCTTTAAGATGTTTATTTAAGGCAGTTACATATTTGGTAAATTTTTTATAGGTATCTGGCGCACCTTTTTTCCCATGTTTCTTCATTCTATCTGCAGTAAACTCGACATTATATTTTAAGGTTGCTGGATCTTGCGCCAATTGAACACCAGCCTTGACTCTTGCAATTTGCGTATCCCACAATTCTGAATAGTCGATGGTTTCTCCATCTCCATATCTTCGATTCGCTTCTCTTCTTGCATCCTCAAAAAAAGCGATTAAATCCCTTGTAATGGTAGGGTAATCTACTGCTATTGTTTCACCATATCCGTACATTATTCTCGACTCCTATACCAAAAAAAGAAGCCAACAAGACCTAATCCAATAGAATAATATACATAAGGTTGTTTATAAATAGGCTGTCCCTTTTTATAAAAATGATTTGCAATTTTATCTTGAAAACGAGCAGTCTCTGCTACAGGTGGTCTATAAATTCCTGTATTTCCATCGGGATTAAGATTTTGATTTGAAGTTGAAGAAGTAGAAGGAAGCACTGATATTGGAACCCCTCCCTCTCCTCTTTCAACCGTTCCTGCATCTTGTACAGTAACTCGACCTACTGTCTCGTCTTTGCGTTTTCCCGTTGTCCATTGTTGCCAATTGACATTTTGATAATCAAAATACTGTTTATCTCGCCAATTTTTCGGGGAACCATCATTATTACGAAAACGAGAACTTGCACCATTTGGATAGTTGGCATCAACTTTAACTGTCTCGACATAAGCAGCTACTTTTGGTGCAGCACGAGAATGAGCAAAACTGGCCATTCTTTTTAGAGTATATGCCGCCTCGTCGACGGTTAACGCTCCGCCTGCTCTTTTTTCAAGTCGTTGAACACTTCCTTGTAATGGTTTTTGCTGCGTTGATTCTTGTCGAATTGCTGTATTGACTCCCAAAGCCACTTGAAACAAATCTTCTGGGGTTTTCACCACAGAAATAGTAGGCAAAATTAATCCATAGCTTGCCTCTGGAAGAGACTGCATACCCTCCCATGAACTTCCCGCTGCACTGGCTCCAATATCATTAAACATTATAAAATCCTATCTGGTAAGAGCGAACCCGATTCCACCGACAACCAAAAGAAGTAATCCCCATTGAATTACACCGGGACCTTCGACTTCTGTGCCTGCAGCACTGGCTGCAATTAAGGCTTGTTCTGCCTCTGCCAGAGCTTCATCTTTTCGTTTTGTGTATGCCTTTGCAGCTTTACGAGCAGATTTACCCGTAAAGTAATCCCCAACATCTTCAAATAGACTCCTTCCGTAGCCTTCGCCTACAGGCAACAAAGGTGATATGTGCGCTGAAGGTTGGCGAACACGCACTAACCCTTTTGATGTAGTCGATATTGACCGATTGTCTATATATAATGGTCTTTGCATTGCGAATACTCCTATTTGGTCGCTTGAACAATGTTACGAATCACACCTGTTACACCAAAAAGAACCAATGTTCCCGCTCCGATAACTCCGATTGTCCATGCAAGTTGTTTTTTCCTTTTGATTTCTCGGTAATCTTCCATTTCCTCTTCAAGTGCAATCAATCGAGCCTTATACTCTGCTAATCGACCATTCAAAAAGGTTCCCACTACAGGAACATTACGCCATGCACTGGTATTGATAACTTTAATTCGAGCTTCTAATTGAGCGTATTGTTCAACTGGAGACATACCAGATACAAGTTTAGCTATAGTTGGGGCAAATTCTTCTGCAATCGCCTTATATTCCCCTAATTCTTTTGTGGGAATACCTGCGATATTGTCAGGTAATGCAGGCAGGTTTTTTGCTACACCATAATAACCATAATTATTGATACGATGATACGGCTTTGCAATAATAGGATGATTCATGAATTCCTCTTCTGCTACAGTAATTGTTTTGCTGTTAATGCTATGATACCCAATGCTGCAAGTCCTCCAGCAATATAAATTGGGTAAAATTTTGCTTTGTTTGCATCTAACGCAGCCTTCTTATTTTCAATTGCTGCAGCAGTGATGGCTTGCCGTTGTGCTAAACGTTCTGACATTTCTAATTGAGCTTGGCCCAATCTTTCTGCATTACGTACTTCCATAACGGTTTTCAAACCAAGCATTGCGCCACCAAAAATATCCATTGCTCCAACTTTTCCATAGTTAGGCATTGGGGCGGCTCCTGTATTGACCATTCGATATTTTTGCTGTGGATAAGACATTGAAGCCAATGCCTCTTCATAATATTCTGTTCTACTCATTTTAATCCCCTATTTATTCTTTGCTGCAACGATGATTAAACCAATCAAACCGACAAAAACACTTCCAGCAACAATAGCTGCCCCAAGAGGAAACGCTCTTTCTTCTGTAACCGTCACAGTAGGCGCAATTTCATACTCTTCTACGGGTATTTGAGGAGAAATTCCTTTTACGAACTCTCCCAACAACCCTACTGCAATCTCTTTATTACTTTTTCCTGTCAATGCCCCACCTTCTGGAACTTTACCTGATGATCTGGGAGCTACACTTCCCGATTGTGGCGTTACAATTGATGCAGATGTTTGCTTTGGTTTTTGCGACATAACAACTGAAGTAGCTGGATGGGGACCAATTTCATTGGTAATGAATGTCCAAGAACTTGATCCTTTGGGTACGAGTTTACGCTGCTTTGCATTAGTCGGACTTTTCAAAATCCAAATTTGACCTGTAATATCTTGTTCATACTTATATCCGCCTTTACCTTCCACTGTTCGATTTGCTGCACTAACCTTTTCATTTTTTTTCTTCTTCTTAAACAGACCGAAAATACCATAATTGGACATAGGCTTTGATGTCACACTGTATGGACGATAAGGCGCATCCGAAACATATACAGGGTGATATGGCGCACCTGACACCATTGTCGGATGCCATTTTTCCTTTTTCACCATATACACTGGCGCAAACTGACCTCTTCCATAAGGGGTCATTGAAACTTCTTTCGCCATAAACTCACCTACATAAGGTGGCTGGGCAACTGTAGGAACCGGAGGCTGCTTTAATGGACCAAAATGCAGTCCATGATACATTGTGGGTCGATATTTGCTCATGTTTCATCCTTTGTAAAATTACATACTATCCCAGCGATAAAACGGGCGGCTGCTTTCCGAGTATCGTTATCTAATAGATCTTTTTTATTCAACTGTGGACTCCATGTAGCCATTTTCATCTCAACAAAAACACTTAACATATCTACATCCATCATTTTCCCTGCAGCTTGCACCATAACATAATGATCCAAAGCTGTTTTCAAAAATTGACCTAATTTCAAAACCATTGGAAACAACTTGGAGTTATCAAACTTGGGTTCTGATTCTTTATTTTTTTGCGAAAAGAACATAATATCCAACCAAGCCACCAATTAAAATGAGAGGTAGGTTATCTTTAACCATTGTAACCAATTGATCTTTTGTGGCTTCTTTCCCTGTAGTTTCCGCACCTTTTGTAATCATTTCATCTGCTAATTGCACCGAAACTGAATCCGCCAATTCATAAATATCTTCTGGATCTAATTCTCGTCCTTGTTCAACTTCCAGAGTATCAACAATTTCTGGGTCGATTGCAGGTGTATCATTTTCCGCAACAACGGCGGGCACAGCATCATCAATAGTAGCGGCAGCTTCGTCGAGTAAAGATGCAACTTGAGAATCAGCCACAAAAACAGCTTCTTGACCCGCATCTGTAGCGACCAATACTTCCTCTTCTGTAGGCTCTGCCATCTCTTCTGCAGCATCTTCTAAGTCCGCTTCAGCAAGTGCAATACTGATTCCATCCTCTACCAAATTCTTTACTTCTGGAGCTTCATTGATGGCTTCAGTTAAGATTCCAGCTTCTTCCGATGCTAATTGTGTTTGCAAAATTGCTACTTCTTGGGCCTTTCTTGCGACTTCTTTTTGGTCATTTAATTGGACGAAACGGTTCTGCATACGTTGAAGAGTACGCAATCGTTTTTGCATTAATTTTAACTTGGCGAATAATCGATCGAATCGCTTCGCTTGCTGTCGATGAAAAGGAGTCATTCCACGTCTGCGAAAAGCTCTTTTCTTTCGAGCTTCTGCCAATTTTTTGGCTTGAGAAGATTTGAGAATCCTTGCCACTGACATCGGAGACGCTTTTCGACTTCTGATTTTTGGAATCAATGCTTTTAATACTGGCTCTGCTACTTCTGGAGCGACAGTAATTAAATTATTTTCTTGCATAACTCCAATCAATTGACGAACTTTTACTGGACGCTTGCCTTGTGGAAACCGCTTTTTCATGTGAGGTTTTTTCCACAATTTCTGTGGTCGGGCTTTTGGAGCTAAAAAAGACATACCTTTTCGTTGGATGTCTTTTGGTGGAACTGCAACCCCAAGAATTGCCTCTGTATCTGTTTTTAAGCGCAATACTTCTTGCGGTGTTAACTTCCTACGCTTTCGTAGTGCAGATAACTTGCGAATACGTTCTTGTGCGTCTTTTCGAGCTTTCAATCTTAATTCTGCTCTGCGGGCAGGCGTTGATAACTTTGCTCCAACTACTTTTCGAGCCGCTTTACGTTTCAACTCTTCAATCGCCTTAGAAGTCTGTTTGGGTCGCCCTAACATTCCTTTTGCGCTCGATAAAACCAATGATTTCTTCATTTGATCTTCTTTTGATAAAAAACTTTGATATGGATAAACCTTACCCACTTCCGTAATTGATCGTTTTAATCGAGCTTTTGCTTTGGCTTGCTGTTTTAATAGAGCAAGTGTGGTTTGATTAACACTTACAGCAGGCTTTTGTGCTTTTGCTAAAGCTGCTTTCTTTTTGGCTAATTCTGCTTTTTTAGCTGCAGCCACCATCTTAGCTTTGGCAGCACTCATTTGAATTAGATCTGAACTCATTATTAATTCTCCCTGTGAAAAAGGCATCGTGTAAAGAATACCCAATTTGAACGGAAAGAGCAATTAATAATCTATCAATATATGCAATTAGGTCATTGACTTTGAGTCAGCCCGAATCTTTTTTGATAATCATCGACTTCTAATTTTTCAATTTCGTGGATTAAATGTTCAATCTCTTTTTTCCTTTCTATGAGATTTTCAATCAAATCCATCCGTCCTAATGCAGAGGATAAATTAATTTCAAGGTGAATCGCCTGCAAAACATCAGATAAATTACCCTTTTTTACCATCTTCACACGATTTCGAGCAGATTTTATGATGTACCTTTGCAATCGATCTAAGTTATTTTTAAGCTCTTTTCTGGATCGTTGTAAAGGTTCATCTTCGGGGACATGGGCAGCTACCGTTTCGTCGGTTAACAATTGTACCCCGCCAACAATGCTGCTGCTCCGTATATCCATTGAAGATGTGGTACATCGTCGGATTTCCCTTGATC
>MDTC01169129.1_pt1 | contig 11827 bp, 6 predicted proteins | sample 811181 | NCBI WGS metagenome assembly MDTC01 (sample SAMN05326644, study PRJNA326480) | marine metagenome | isolation source: seawater | place: Pacific Ocean: North | collected 2011
CCACATTCACACTTCCATTGAGTCCATGGTAAGCATTGCTGGGGCAAGGGGAGCATTCCACACTGGTGTAGGCATTTCCTGATGTGTCTTGCCATGTGGAGTACGGGCAAAGGGTGCATTCGACTGTGCCGGCTGATAATGCGTATGCACCATCTTCACATAGCAAGCATGTTTCGGCGGTGGAGGCACCTGTGGCTGCAGAATATGTACCTGCGGGGCAGGACGCACAACTGGAGCTATTTGAGGCGGTAGAATATGTTCCTGGCGCGCAGGGGGTACATACCCAGGGGCCACTATCTGTTGTTGCGGAGGCATGGAATCCGGCATTACACACACAGTCAGCCTGGACTCCAGATCCGGCTGCGCTGTTGGTGTTTGCTGGGCACGACAAACACGCTGCCACATCTGTGCTAGCATCCAAGACATTGTAGGTATTGGTAGGACAGGAGCTACAAATATACTCTGACATGTTGGAACGGTAGAATCCAGGCAAGCACGCCACACACTCGTTGCCCGGGTCCCCGGAAAATCCAGCTCGACATTTGCAGTCGGCAATTGCCGTGGAGCCCAGGGAAGAGTCTGAGTTGGCGGGACACGCCTGACATGCGCTCACGTCTGAGGCACCTGTGGATGGGTTGAATGTGTCTGGAGGACATGCCAGACATTGCTGTTGGTTTGTTTCGTTGTTGTAAGTGCCCAGTGGGCATAGCTGACATGTCAATGTCGTCTCATCCCCAGCGGAAGCAAACTCTGCATAGAAGCCGATGCCACAATGGCAGGCGTAAATGTCATGTGAACCAGAAAGAGACACGCTGTTGGTGGGACATGCTATAGGGTCTATCGTTTGCGTTGGACAGTAAGAGTTCTCTGGGCATGTTCTGCATGGGGCCTCGGTAGATGCGGGTGATGCGATTGTAAAGGAATTGAAGCCTGACAATAGTAGTTCATACTGACAATAGTAGTTGAGGGAGCCTTGGTAGTCTGTGGGGAGAGTGATGATTGTGTGAAGTGCGAGTGAATCTATGGATGCCCCTGAGTACGGTTCACCCGTTCGATCGTTGTCTGCGGTGACAAGAACGGGGTGTGATGATGAAGGCCATACGATAATGGTCTGCACACCCCGGTAGATTGTGGGGGCCGGGGAGAGGACTCCATCCAAGGCATATTGTCCACTCTCATATTGCAATGTGTAAGTTATCGGTCCCGCTGGATTGAGGTCGGTTATATGGTCCTTGTACTTTCCAGCACTACATGCCTCACACTCAGTAGTTGTGAGATTGACCTGGAATCCTTCGTCGCAATAGCAATCTTCAACGAGTGTATTGCCAGTGTCAAGGGTGACAGAGTGTTGTGGGCATAAAGAGCAGCTGCTGTTGGAGAGCACACTCTTAAATGAATGACGTGGGCATGGTTGACAGGATTCGGACGAGGAATTCGTAAACCCAATTTCACACAAGCAGTTGTTTACACTCGATGCATTGACATTGGGTGCCGTGAAGGAATTCTGTGGGCAGAGTTGGCAAATGCCCTCGGGGTTGAGGTAGTATCCCTCCTCGCAAGCAATGCATGTCAATTGTTCCTGAGCTTGGGCGAGAAACAGCCAAAGGAGGAAAACTAATACTTTCATCCCAAGCATCCTAGGCAGTGACCGGAACCTGGGCACGGACAACATTACTCATACATAGAACTTCTAATATAAACAAGACAAAGAATGCCTCGCGTGCTACTTCTATATTTAGGTATTTGACATATTTCAGCAATGTGTTCCGCGCAAAGGTTGAATCGTTTTTTTGTATGGGGGGCGTGGTCTCTCGTGCTGATCTTGAGTAGCGCGGCTGCATTTGAGTTTGAATTCGAGCAAGATCTCTGCCACAAGACACCCGAAGTGAGCTTGAATGACGCCCTGGACCCGCAGACGGCCTTCAACATCGTTTTTCGATGGAATCGATTCGGAACCGTGCACAATTGGAAGTTCGAAGACGACAACAGCATCAAGAATGTCAAAGACATGAAATGCGTGAAGTTGGAGTTTGACACGGCCCTTTCACTGCCGCGATTCTTCTCAGACTTCATCAGCAGCGTCAACTTTAAGGTCCATATTCACAAGAGAATTTGTTTAAAGAACAATATCATGACCGAGCTGGTGGACGTGGACGATGTATCTCTGATAACTGGGTTTTCGGCTGTGGAGGTTAGTAAGAGGGTCGGGAATAAACTTCGATCTACAATCACCGTGCATTACAATCTCCCCTGGTACTTTCAGTTTTTGACGAGTTCGGTTGACGAACACATACGAGAGAGTTTTCGAGACCGCCTGAAAGTGATGGTAAAGGAGTTGTGTGTTTGATTTCGAGATATTTGATCGGATTTGATTGGATTTGATTGGATTTGATTGGATTTGATTGGATTTGATTGGATTTGATTGGATTTATTAACAACTCACATTTCAATTGTCACTCCATTTTGCCGCGTCTCACTTGCCATGCTCGGCTCAAAGTCCCCGAATACGAACGAGTCTCAGTCTCCAGTGGAAATAAAAATGAGCTCAGACAGACATGTCCGCCGCCGGGTCCTTGTGCAAACAAAATCGATCTTCAGTGTCTTTGACACGATATCGGACCTTGTAGGGCGCGAGGATCAACAGAAGGTGAATAAAGTGATGATTCGTTTAGCTTCTTTGAGAACTACGGGCCATGATGATCTCGGCGATGGCATGGACAACAACACGTACGCCAAATACAATTTGAAAGAAAACATGGTCATTGAACCCCGCATCTCCAACGTGTGTGGTAAAATCACCCACATCATACCACAGTACTACAAGGACGTGCACCACCCGTACGTAATCCCAAGTATTCGTCGTTCAAAAAATAATTTTGGGAGCTTTGACTGCCTGTATTCGAGCAAATGCAACTTACTGACAAGCATTACGCGCCAGTTTACCCTATTCAGGGGGGGACATTGTTTGAAAGAGACACTGGACGTGATCCATGCTGCGCTTCTCCCCGAGACAATCTATACGAACACCGTGCACATGATTGTCATGTCTGCTCGTCTGCACTGGCCAATCCAAACAAATTCAATGCAAATTAAGCACGGCCTGGAGATGGATTCCCGTTGGAAGGTCAGGTTGATTGACACTACAGACGACCACGATTACAAGTGCAATTTTGTGCTCTTTGACTTTGATGGTGAAGAGTGGGGGCGGGTGGCAGAGCTCGCAGAGGGATCCAAGGCCTACTTTCCTTCGCAAATTAAGATTATGATCACGAAAAGAGGGAGCATCAACTTCTTTCTGAGCATGGACCACTTTCCACTGACGGAGCATGAGGTCATCATGAAGCACGTCGGGGTAATGCTCTCGGCCATTATCACAATTGTGGTCAAGTGCACATGATATGGAATGGAGATGGGTGTGGTACATCATATCAATTAAATATCCAAACGTCAGGAATCTCCACGGTCCTGGACATATTTCCCGGTGATTTGCTTCTTGCATAAGTCTTATGATTCTGGTCAATGTCATTTCCGTCCGTCCGTGTGGGGACCCGCCAGGAGCGCTCGCGATAGGCAGGGGGGTGTGGGTGGTGTCTAGGGCGATACATAGACTCTTTGAACCTAGTCAAGCGAGAGACGGCTTTTTGAAACGTGGAATTGGTGAGGGATCCTGCCCCGGCAGCATGGCTTTGGCGGAGAGGAAAATCGTAAGCGAGGGGGGGGATTACCGAAAATGGAATGGAATTTGACATGTAAAGTGGAAGTGAGAGAGGCACACAGGCAAGAAGGGGGGGTGAGAGATATGAATAGAGTGGAGAGGATCTTGCATCTAAGGGATGGCGTCTCATGTAGAGATTCGGCGTCATGGGCGTGAAGAGGGCTGTAGTGAGGGGGGTGTGACTCAGTAAACTCAACAGCCCGAAGGAGACATACACGAGAAAGAGGCACTGGCGGAAGCGACTTATGGCCTCAAGTAGCATCATCTTGAGAGTTAAGATAAGTGCTCTTTTATGTACAAGTACTATGTTTCAAATAAATTCCCAGTCCGGTTCGAAAGGATTTTCGTTACCACGATCTGAAACCTCGGGGTTCGTGGACTTGCTTTCTAAAACATCTTTCGACTTTGGGTTGGAAAGAGTGGCAAGGAGAGGGGGGGGGAAATGAAGCACGTAGGGGTTCTCAGTAAACATTATAGGCAAAAGACCTAAACTGAAATAGAGTTTTATTAAATTGGATCGAAAACGAGAAAGAAAGGATTTGTCAGAGATACTAAATTTTCTGACTTGGTCAACTTATCTATCTTATTCCATGCAGCACTTCTGCTTCGTGAGTTTTCAATTAAACTGATCCATGTGTTTGCTGATTCTCCCTTGAAATTTGGAATGTTAAACTCTGCTTTCTTTTGGTTTAGTATTATTTCTGTTGAGTGTAAATCAGAAAGTTTTTCTTTAAATTCTGCTTCTTTACCTTTTTCAATTTCGTGTATTGTTGGATTGAGTATTTGGTCCCTGTAATTTTTATATGCTTTATAAATCGTTGAAATTTGGTACCAGACCAAATTCAAAGCTGTGTTGCCATCCTTACCACGTTTACTATTGATATGTTTTACATATGAAGAATTTGACACAAGTACTTTGACGACTTCGTGACTTCCATACTGAGCTGCGGCATGAAAAAAAGAATTTCGCCAGGGCCAAGTGTAAAATAAACGGTCTTGTGCAGATGCGTTTTGTGATGGTCTGCTCATCTTTGAGTTGGAAGCTAGACACACTTTGTTATTTGTACTCACGTAGCTTGATACCCACTGTGCAAACTCATTTTCATGTAGATGGATGTCGTGTTTCAAAAATGTCATGAATTGTCTGTACAGACATATAGCCCAATATCGGTTACAAAAGAAATCTTGCTCTTTTTTTTGTTCTAAAATTGTTTTATGATGTGTAGTTATTACTCCTGGCATAAAACATTTCCCGGGTTTTGTCCTCTGTACAAACAAATGTTCCTTTAAGCGTGTATATAAATCTTCTTGTCTTGATTTCAGTGAATCTGTAAGTCCAAAATCAATAAAATAATACTGAAGTTGAGCCAAAGTGTAATTTGATTGCCAATCATGATTATTTAAAATGACTTCCAAGGTGAAATCTGGATTCAAGTGCATCAGTGTCAAAATATGCAGCTTCCATTTAGGATGCTGCTCTGTGTAATAAACGGGGGCTTTACACACGCCTTTATAATCTTCTTGATTTTTGTATTGGTTTGGATCATTCATCAGGTTTTGTAAACTTTCTTTTATGTTGTCGAATACACTCGATAAATCAACTTCAAAACCTTTTGGTTCGATTGGTGTTGCATTCCATTGTGTCCAAAAAGAATCCTTATTTTCGACAAACGCGAGCTCTAAATTACCCATTGCAGTATTGTAGGCAGACTTTCCTTCCTTGACTATTTTTTTGTCTCCATGTGTGCGTCGTGTTGGAAACTCATGAAATCTGGGGCGTCGAATCGGATGCTTTTTGACTGTATTAAATTCTTTGATAAATGCATTTAAAACTTTCTGTATAACTGCTTTTATCTCATTATCTTGCGACCCTCCATTTCTGCTTTGGTTATATGCAAATAACTTTTTTTCTATTTCTTCATACTGTATGTTATCTGAGCACTGATAACCTGAACCCTCAGAGGCATATTTTTGTAACTGTACGTTCATCTTTATCAACCATTCAAAGTTGTCTAGTGGTTTTTCGGTTTTAGCCCAATACGGTTCAATCTCGACATCATTTACATTATTAGGATCCAATTCGAGTTTGAAATATTTTCTATTACCCATAAACCTGCTACTTTCCCGTTGATCTTTGACAACAAACAGTCTCTCCTCTGTACTGGAATTTCGTGCAAACGCTTGTAGTAGATGCATGCCCTGTAGTTGAACAATGTCATGCCTTTGTTTTTTTGGTGTTTTCCAATATTCTTCCCATGGATCGCGCACTTTGCACAGAAAATAATCTGCTTTCATTTGCACAGCCCATATTTGTGGTTTAATTGTATCTTCGTAGACCACTGTTTCAAGTTCATGTGCATGTAAGCGATTTTGTTCCATTAAATCTTCGACTACGTCACGATAATTGTTATTTTCTATCAAATTATCTCGATCTTGAAGTAAGTCGATTGCCAATTTCCTTCTTTCATAATATAAAGGCCAGTCAAAGCAAGACCGGATGTCGTTGATAACAAATAGAATACACTGGGGGTTTGCTGCTTTCCACAATTTCCAACATTGAACATCTTTGTCCCGAAAAAACTGTTGGTGAAAAGTAAATTGTTTTTTATTCTCGGTTTCAATATTTGTTTTGATTTCTGTTTCAAACTCTTTGTTTACGTCATTCAAAGTATCTACGTCCATTAGTTTGGGGTCATATAAATGGAATTTTACGTTTTTAAAGCAATGAGCTAAGTTCTTCAAATGAGATTCTGCTCCACTTGCTGCCCCAATGTACAAAACCACTGTATTTTTTAGTATAACTTGGGGATTTATATTTTCCTTTGCTTCTTGTATCCACTTTTTCCTCTCAAAAATAAGAGCCAGTGAGAGGGCAAGATATTCGTTCAAGGCCAGTTTAAGCTGTCCATCGTGTAAGTCCACATGTTCATCAAAGGCACCAGCCTTGTAATTTTCATCTTCTTTAAGTTCTTCTCTTGTCATAATAACCTCTCCAGAAAACTTTTGGAGCAACTCTTCGATTTTACCAAGTGTGTTTGTCGCAGTTTCTTCTTTTCCCATTCAAAGTTAATTCATAATAGTTATATACTTTTACATGTCTAAAGGCTTCCGAAGAAATACCTGCAATGACATAATGGCAGACTATATTAATGCCTTCATTTGTATCTTCAAATGCGACGACTCCGTCTCTCGTCGATTTTTCTTGCCCATATTGTTTTGTTGGTTGTGTCACCCTCGCTCGGCTTCCATGACGAGCATGTTGAGGACATGCAGTGTGTGCCTTGTAATTCGACTACGTATTGCACTGGCGGGGAGGCTTACCCCTGTCCTGCGAATAGTTTAAGTGACATTCATGCAGACTCGTCCTCGGTTGATGATTGTACGTGTGTGGATGGGTACAATCGCACTGGGGACATTTGTTATCTCGGGTTCCCCCCCTACTACTGGAAGGAAGGGATCAAGCAGCTATGCCCCGTAAATATGAAAACTGTTTCGAGTGGGGCTACTAGCAAGCTTTTCTGTGTTTGTGACCCTGGGTATGAGCCCAGTTCGTCTGGAGAAGGCTGTGTGCCCTGTTCTCTTGGGGTGGCAAAGGCTGATCAAAGCAATTCAAGTTGCGCCCTGTGTGCGGAGGACTTCTTTGCCGATGTCACGGGGCTCATTTATTGTAAATCCTGTGCCGAGAACGCGAGTTCTGGCGAGGGAGCCTCACTTTGCGTATGTGACACTGGCTATGTCAGCAGCGTGGCTTCAAACGCCCCCGCAGACGGCAGCGCGTGTGTGGCTTGCCCGGCCAATTCTTACAGGGAGCAGGAACACAGCGCGTGTCAAACGTGCGGGGGGAATATGCTCTCCCCCCCTGCTTCTGACTCCAGATTCGACTGTCTTTGTGACGCCGGCTATTACTTTGAAGGATTCTATGGCCATTCTGACTCTTGTTTGGTGTGTCCTGTAGACACTTTCAAGGGCATTTCCACCACTGCTGACAATATTGAGGCCTGTAATGCATGTCCTGCCAACACTTCATCTCCCCAGGCAAGTGCCGAAATTACTGACTGTGAATGCCTGGCGGGATACGAAGCCACGGAAAATGGCCTGGTATGCGCTCCCTGCTCTCCAGGAAGCAATAAGTCCACAACAGGGGTGGGGGCCTGTGCACCCTGCCCCCCCAACACGTTTGCGCCCTCCCTCGCGGCCCTGGAGTGTGTGGCCTGTATGGAGGGCTCGACGGCCGTAGCCGGCAGCGACAGCATTGACGACTGTATATGTGACGAAGGCAATGCCCGCATCCAAACGGAAGATGGCCCAGAATGCTCAGGTTGCTTTCCCGGCACGTACGCGGGGCCCGACGCATGCCTCAACTGCACCAACGGCACGTTTTCAAATGACTATGGCCTTACTGAATGTACTGCGTGCCCGGCCAATGCCAGCTCCGTGGAAAGCCCACACGTCGAATGTCAGTGCAAGAAGGGCTACAAGTGTGCCCACGATGTGTGTATGGACGGCAACTGCGAAGCCTGTCCCGTGAATACGTACAGCAACCTCACCACCAGCACGTTGCTCGAATGCTTTGCGTGCCAGTCAAATTCCGAGTCTGGAGAGGCCTCAGAAAGCCAGGACAACTGTCTTTGTGTGCCGGGCTTTTACGAAAAGACGAATCACGAGTGCGAGGCTTGCGCGGCGGGCTTCTTCAGCGACCAATTGAACGTAAACACATGCCCAGAGTGCACGGAAGGTCAGTTTTCGACGGGGCAGGCCACTGTTTGCTCCACTTGTCCTACGAATGCACTCTCCTACGACTCACCACACACCAGCTGCCAGTGCGACGCGGGCTACCACTGTAATGGCGATAGCCCATGCCCCGACGGAGACTGCGCCGCGTGTCCCACTGGCACATTCAGCGGCGTTTACGGGGACAATATCACGTGCCAGGGGTGCCATGACGGCGCCACGTCCCCTCAAGCCTCCACCACACAGGACGACTGCCAGTGCATGGTGGGCTACTTCACCAGCGGGCCGTTTGAGTGCCAAGCTTGTGCGGGGGGTGAGTACTCAGATGCCTTGGATTCGACAACATGCCAAACGTGTGATGGGGACTACGTTTACACACCAATAGACAACTTTCCATACGACTCAAGCACAGATTGTGAAAACTGTGAACTCTGTGCCCCCGATTATTATGATTTCGAGTACGTTTGTAGTGATTGGGGTGATATCAACGATCCAACCCAGCCATGGGAAGGCGATGAATACGATCCCTTTAATCCAGGTGTACGAGCAACATGTGAAACATTTGCTACGGGTGGTGATTTTGGACGAGTATATCACGCGGAGCCAATCTGTGCAAACGGGGAAATTATTGTCAATGCCATTGAAAATGATTGGCAAGGATATTGGTGGGTGTTTGCATTTGGCAAAGAAATAACACCAGAGAATGAAGCTAACACCTATGGTATATCTTATCCAAAAACCTGGACAACATACAGGTCTGGAGGAGGTGCTTACGCCTGCTGTGTTTGTGGGGGTGGAGTACAAACGCCGAAACCCAATGCGAGTGGATGTACAGGAAGCACGCCAACACATTGCAATAGTTGTCCTGACAATACTGGGACCATCCAAGACGCTACCCCCTCAAATCCAAATATCGGCCTTGAAAGCTGCTCTTGTAACGAAAATTTCTATGGCCCGCTTGGTGGTCCATGTGTGTCGTGTCATGTAAGTCAAGTGCGGCCAGCAGGGCGAATTAATGACGCTACGGCAATTACAGACTGTGAATGTTTACCTGGATACCAACCTGTCAACGTTTCTCAATGCTCGACTTGCTTAGTGGGGTATTTCAAAGAAGGTATAGGCAATGACGTTTGCAGACAATGCCCTGTTACGTTCACAACTGAATTGACTCAATCGTCGAATGCAAGCGATTGTGTATGTCAACCTGGCCATAAGTATGTAGCAGGAGCCACTGAGAGCGAGGCCATTTGTCAAATTTGCCCACAAAACACGTACAAAGTAGGTTTTAACAACGACACACAATGTTTGACATGCGATCCTAACAAAATTTCACCTCAGGGGTCAACGTCTGTGGATGCCTGTGTCTGTCAAGCAAGATACTTTGATGCAGTCAATGGATACGCATTGCAGAGACGCAACGAGGATTCTGATGATGTTAATGGCGGTGATGGAGTAATCTTTCCGCTTTTGCGGTCAACATTTCCAAACCCGTCTCTACCTCACATAGAAGACGACAAGAAGCCATTTGTGCAGATTGGAGTTGTTTCACAGGCGTTTGTTTCGTGGATACCATGGCTGCGACTTCCATTGATACGGTCCTCATTTGTAAAAGAATGGCCAACCACGTACAATGATGCTTTACCTGGGGCTTCATCAACATTTTACAGCACAAGGTATGGATCTTGGAGCCAGAAGTATACAACGAGACCAGTGTATTCATCTAATTTAGCCAATTGTGATGTACATCTGAGTTTGTGGGGACAGATGCCCTGTAATGTCAGCAAATTCACACACACATTTTCCACAGAATCTGTTCACGAACCCCCCTTTTGTGGATTTTCTTTGAGTCAAAATGGCCAAACATTCACGGAACCGGAAACTGGACCGAACTGTGATGACAATTTTGTGAATCCATACATAGCACAGCAATACTCCACTACAGCACATTACGTGGCATTTGAAGGCTATGTCAAAATCCAAACATATGACGAGTCGTCCCAGTCTTACGTGGGATTGGAATACCAGAAACGAATTATTATTGGAACACACATAGAAAACGCACCCAGTACCTTATTTTCCTACTATTTCATAGCCTACGACGATAATCTGACCTCTTACAATACGGCTGCCGAACTTGCATTGGCAACGCCAGTGAGTTCAAGCACAGTTTCACTGACGTCCAGTGCAACGCACATTGTCAACGTCAATCAAGAAAGCTGGGTCGCTGACATTTTGTACCAGACAGACCCGACGGAAGGCTGTGCCCTGTGTCCCAAGAGCTACTTCAAAAACGAATCTGGAAATGGGTTTTGTACACCATGTCCACCTGACACTTTCAGCGATGAAGATGGAAGCCTGCAATGCCAAGTTTGTCCACTTGGAACGTCTACGGGTGGCGCACATGGACGATCTTATTGTTATTGTGACATTGGGACGGTGCCATCCAACACTACATCCGCGGAGACACTTCACGACTGCATTGACTGTGCAACAGGCAAGTTTAAAAACGTTTTGTGGAATTCCATGTGCACCGAATGCTCCACTTGTCCAGATCAAAATCAGCGCATTAGCGAAATATGCACCACGACGAGTGACGCCGTCTGTGGCGCCTGCCAAGCCAACAGCAACCTCCCCGCCGGCGAGGACACGCGCACGTTCTGCAACTGCAACGCCGGCTATGAGGCCAACGAGACCAACGACGAATGCGTGGCATGTGCCGTGGGCGAATACCGCAACACCAACGCCAACAACTCTATTATGTGTGAGACTTGCGAAGAAGGTAAATTCACCACACAAACAGCAACCATTGCGTGCTCCACGTGCTCAAGTATCTGTGCCACCGGCTTCTATGTCTCGGCTGAGTGTGTGCCGACTTCAGATATTCAATGCTCCGCATGCACGGTGTGTGACCCTGGGTATTATTCACAGAGCAACGATTCTTCCACCACAGACACGACGTGTGGCCCCACCAACAACAACAATCGCAACGACACTACGTGTGCCTTATGTGAAGCCGGTTATTACTGTGAAAACGGTGTACGGTACTCCTGTGGCGTGGATTCCATCAGTAACCCAGGCAGCTCAAGCTCAGAGCAATGCAGATGTAGCCCTGGCTTTTATTACGATGGCTCGGGATGCGTGCCCTGCGAACGCGATGCCTACTGCCCCGATGGCACCTTGATTCCATGTCCCGAGCATTCATTCAACAACTTGCTGGGTTCCGACCACTTGCTTGCCTGTAATTGCCATAGGAAATATCATCGCGTCTTGAATAACACAGAAAGCAATCTGGCAACTGACTTCACATGCCACCTCTGTGAAATCGGCGACTTTTGCTTCAACAATACAGCCTTCAACTGCTCTGATGATCGCATGGTATCC
>MDTC01216672.1_pt1 | contig 11827 bp, 12 predicted proteins | sample 811181 | NCBI WGS metagenome assembly MDTC01 (sample SAMN05326644, study PRJNA326480) | marine metagenome | isolation source: seawater | place: Pacific Ocean: North | collected 2011
ATGAATATATTAAGAAACTTAGGTCAATGGGCCAACTTGAAAGATATAAACATATTTATCTTGGTTATAATTACAGAATGACGGATATTGCTGCTGCAATTGGCATTGTACAATTAAAAAAAGTAAAAAAAAATATTAGAAGTAAGCAAAAACTAGCTGAGAAATATGATATAGCTTTTAAAAAAAATAATTACCTAAAAACTCCTTATGTACCAAAGTATGTTACTCAACATGCATGGTATTCTTATACTATTTCACTCAATAATAAGTTATTTAGAGATACAATAAGAGAAAATTTAATGAAAAATGGCATTGAAACAAGGGTAAGTTTCCCCCCACTTCATGGTCAAGTTTTTATGGATAAGTTTCTTGGACTAAAGAATAAATCTTTACCAATATCACAGAACGCATGGGAAAAACTGATTAACATTCCTTTATGGAGAGATTTAAGTAGTAAAGAGCAATCCTATGTAATACGCAATATTAACGATGAGGTATTAAAAAATTTATGAAAAAAATTTTAGCAATTACTTTGGCTAGAGAAGGCTCTAAAAGAATTAAAAAAAAAAATATAAAAAAATTAGATGGTAAACCTCTTATTTACTACACAATAAAAGCCGCTTTAGATTCAAAAAAAATTAATAGACATATTATTTCAACTGATAGTCATGAGATAGCTGATATAACTAAATCATTTGGAGCTGAGGTACCATTCATAAGACCAAAGAAGTTTGCAAAAGATGATACATCTGACTATTTAGCTCTTAAGCATTCTCTTGATCAACTTTTAATAAACTATAATTATATACCTGATATAATTGTAAATTTAAGACCTACCTCTCCTTTTAGAACTGGAAAAATAATAGATAAAGCTATATCAAAATTTATTTCTAGTAAAGCTGACTTATTAAGGACTATATCTAAAGTAGAAGGGGTTAATCACCCCTATTGGATGTATACACTTAATAAAAATGATTATGCTAACCAATTTATAAAAAAAATTGATATAGATGATTACTATCAAAGTCAAAAATTGCCAAGTGTTTATAGAATAAATGGATTAGTAGATGTTTATAATAGAAATTGTATATATGAGAATAAAATTCTTAGTGGTAAAATGATTACATTAATTACAGAAGAAAATATTTCTCATGATATAGATACAATAACTGATTTTAGAATGGCTGAAATGTTGATGAAGAGTTAATTATTTATGGTAAGGATCAAAGCAGAACAAGTAAACAATCTTATTCGTAAAATCTTTAGTAAGTTAGAAGTAGACGAACTTATTGCTGATTACGCAGTAAAAGGTATTTTACATACTTCTTTAAGAGGAGTAGATACTCATGGTTTAAGATTATTGTCTCATTATATTAATGGAATTAAAGAAGGCAGAATTAATAAAAATCCAAAAATTAAATTTTTTTCAAATTCAATTGCGACTTCAATTATGGATGCAGATCACTCACTTGGCTACTCCTCTGGAATGATTGCTATGAAAAAAGCTATTGAATTAGCTCAGAAAGTTGGCATTGCAGCTGTGTCTGTCAAGAATTCTTCCCACTGTGGTGCGTTATCATATTATTCTGAAGAAGCTGCAAAAAATGATATGATTGGTATAGCATTTACACATGCTACTTCAAAACTAAAAACCCCAAATAGCAAGCAGGAATTTTTTGGAACTAACCCAATTTGCTTTTGCGCACCCTCTGCAGACAATAAATCAGTATGTTTTGACTCAGCTCAGTCTTTTATATCATTTCATGAAGTACTTGATAGTAGAGTGCAGGGAAGAAATTTGAAAGATAATATAGCAGCAGATGTGCAAGGAAACTTAACTAATGATCCAAATAAAGCAACTCAACTTATTCCAATAGGAGATTATAAGGGTTTTGGATACGCAATGTTAGTTGATATTTTATGTGGGTTATTAACTGGTATGAATGTGGGAGATGAAGTGACAAAGATGTATGCTCCAATGAATGAAAAAAGATTTTTAGGTCATTTTTTTATAGCAATTAAAATTAGTACTTTTGAAGACCCAAAAGTTTTTAAGAATAGGCTCTCATTATTATGCAATAAGATTCATAATCTTTCTGAAAAAGGTGGTAAAATATATATACCTGGTGAAAAAGAACTTTTAACTTATGAAGATAGAATTCTGAATGGGATACCATTAACACAGTCTGATTTAAATAAAATAAATAAACTTAAAGAGGAATTTGATATACAAGATATTATTTAAAATGATTAATATAGATAAATATAATATTATTGATATTTCAATGAAACTTGAAAATGGAGTTTTGTCATGGCCTGGTAATAGACATAACTTTCGTCATCATTATGCTATGAAGATAGATTTTGGTGGAAATGCAAATGTATCTCGAATTGAGTCAAGTATGCATACAGGAACTCATCTAGATACCCCATTTCATAAAATAAATGATGGAAAAAAATTGCATGAAATTTCTGAAAAAAATTTTATGGGTTCTGCTCAGGTAATAGATTTAACTAGTATACATAATACTATTTTATTAGACGATATTGAAAATAAAATAGATAATGATGTTGAAATAATATTATTAAAAACTTCAAATTCAAAGTTATTACAGAATAATAAATTTAATGATGATTATGTATGTTTAGATGCTAAGGCATCAAAATACTTATCTGAACAAAATATTAAAGCTGTATGTGTAGATTATTTAAGTATTGATAAATTCAATTCAGAAGACTCAATCAACCATCATACTTTTCTTGAAAAAAATATTATAATTTATGAAGCAGTAGATCTTTATAAAGTTAATGAGGGCAGATATTTTTTTATTGGCTTACCAATTAAAATAGATAATGCTGATGGCGCATTAGTTCGTGCGTTACTTCTCGAAGAAAAAAGATAATGAAAATACTTGCAATAATTTTAGCTAGAGGTGGGTCTAAAAGAATTCCGCAGAAAAATTTAAAAAAAATAAATGGTAAATCACTCGTAGAAATTACTATAAATCAGGCTTTTTCGAGCAAATATATCAAAGACGTAATTGTGAGTACTGATGATAGTACAATTAGAAAAGTTTCATTGGAATCAGGAGCGAAAGTTATTGATAGACCACTAGAATACAAGGATGATAACACAATTAATGAAGCTGATAATATTATAATTGATTTGATAAAAAAATTAGAAATTAATAATGTATATTTTGATACTTTTGTTCTTCTTTATCCTACGGCTCCCTTAAGAACTACGGAAGATATAGATAGAACAATTGAAAAGTTAACAGTGGAAAATTTTGACTCTGCTCTCACACTAGTTAAGGACCATTCATATATGTGGCAGTCTGACATAAAAAGCAGTAAACTTAGTCCTATAAATTATGACCCAAAAAAAAGAATGCCTAGTACATTTCACAATTTTGTACAGTATAGAGAAAACAAAGCAGTTTATGCTTTTACACGAGAATTAATTATTAAATCAAAATGTAGAATAGGTGGTAAAATTGGATTTATCTTAATGTCACCTTTGTACTCAATAGATATAGATAATCCAGAAGACCTAACGCTTGCAAAAATATTAACTAACTTACAAAATCAAGAAAAACTTTAGTATATGAAAATATTTATTACTGGTGGTGCTGGAACTTGCGGCAGTGTTCTAAAAGATATTAAATATGATAAAGTTTTTTTTGATTTAAAAAGTAAGCCTAAAGAGCTTAAAAACCTTGAATACATAAAAGGCAATTTAATGGATAAAAGTTTATTGTCAAAAAATCTATCAGGTTGTGACATTTTAATACATTTAGCTGCAAAAGATTATTATCCAGACTTCAAAATGAGTTCTGGAGAAGTTTCATGGGATGATTATTGCTATAATAATATTGATCTTACAAAACAGTTATTTGAAATAGCAATTGAAAATAATATTAAAAAAATAATATTTGCTAGTACTCATAGGGTTCAAGGAATGTATGAAAAAAAATATGCTCCTAAAATTTATAATTTGGGTCATCAGTTTAAGTTTGATCACAAGAATGATGTATGTCCCGACTCAATATACGCAGTCTCAAAATTATTTGGTGAAAATTTAGCAAAATACTATTCTATAAAACATAATATAGATTTTAAGTGTATTAGAATTTGTTCAGTAAGAGATAAGGAAAATGACAATCCCCTTGCTTATGCTGAATATGGCTATCATCAAGGCCTTTGGAAACGAAATAGCAAAGAATACATTGTACAATCCAATAGATTAAAAGGCTTGTGGCAGTCAAGAAGAGATTTTTTGCAAATGATTGAAAAAATTATTCAGAGTAAAAAAAAAGGATTTGAAATTTTTTATGGCCTAAGTAATAATGATAGAAGTTGGTTTGATTTAAAGTACTCCCAAGATAGTTTGAATTATAATCCACAGGATAATGCAGAGAGTTACTAAGTTGATTTCAATAATTATTAGAACTAAAAATGAAGAAAGGTGGATTAGTAGATGCCTTCGGAAATTAAAATCTCAAACATATAAAGATTTTGAGATAATTCTTGTTGATAATATGAGTACAGATAACACTGTCAACAAGGCTATTGATATATTTCCTAATTTAAAAATTATTAACATAAAAAATTTTTTACCTGGTCTAGCAATTAATATGGGAATTGAAGAATCAAAAGGTGATTTAATTGCATTATTATCTGCTCATTGTATACCTGTAAAAGATGATTGGCTTGAAAAACTTGCTCAAAATCTATCTTCTAATAATGTTGCTGGTGTATATGGAAGGCAAGTACCGATATCATCTTCTAGCGCTTCTGATAAAAGGGATTTGCATCTTACATTTGGTTTAGATAAAAAAATTCAAAAAAAAGATTATTTTTTCCATAATGCAAATAGTATGATTCGAAGAGATATTTGGAAAAAAATACCATTTGATAGTCAAGTATCAAATATTGAAGATAGAGTTTGGGGTAAAGAAATTATTTCTAATACATCACTATCACTTATATATGAACCTGAAGCAGCAGTATTTCATCACCACGGTATTCATCAAAATAATAAAACTGATAGAGTAAAAAATGTTGTCAGGATAATGGAAAGTATGGACCTAGTGGCGAGTGAGTCTCAAGAAGAAATTAATAATCTTGAGAATTTTAATACATTTTGCTTTATACCTATTAGAAGTGTGGATCTTGATACAGATTTTTCAAGAAGTCTTTTAAAAAAAACAATTAAAAACTCCAAGGATACAATTAGCATAAGTAAAACTGTCGTAATTACTGATAGTAAAGAATCAGCTGCTTTATCTCAAAATTATGGTGCAGATATTCAGATAATTAGGCCAAAAAAACTATCAAGTGATTTTATAAGAGTAGATGAAGTGTGTAGTTATGGATTATTAGAAATTGAAAAAATGAATCACTTTCCTGATATTGTTGTAACCTTAGAAATATTTTTTCCACTAAGACCAAGTTCTATTATTGATATACTTTTAAAAAGATTAATTAGCGATGAATTGGATACTGTAATGGCAGGAGTTGCTGAGTATGGAATTGGTTGGCAAAGAGCAGAGGGTAATTTCAAAAGAATTGATAAATTTAATGAAATAAAATCTGATAGAGATCCTGTTCATTTTGCTAAAATTGGTTTTGGATGTGCAAGTTATTCAGATATAATTAGATCTGGTAGTAGGTTAGGAAAAAAAGTTGGTATTTGTGAATTGGAACAATCGATACTTACAACTGAAATGAGAGATGAAAAAAATTTAAAAAATATAAAGGATATTTTGAATAAAGTATGAAAAATAAAATTAATATCGCTTTATTGGGCTGTGGAAGAGTTGCTGATCACTATAAAAAACTAATTATAGAAAAAAAAATAAATGGAATCAACGTAGCTGCATGCTGTGATATTAAAAAAAGTAAAGCAATTAAAATGGCTAAAAGTATGAATTGTAATTATTATACTGATAGCGTTAAAATGTACAAAGAAAATACTTTTGATCTTGTTCTCATATTAACTGAAAGTGGAAATCATTATAGAGACTCAATTATTGCTCTAAAAAATGGTAATAATATTTTAATTGAAAAGCCTATTTCTCTTCTACCAAAACATGCATATGAAATTGAAAAATTAGCAAATAAAAAAAAATTGATTGTTGAAAACGTTTTTCAAAATAGACACAATCCTGCTGTTCAAAAATTAAGAGAAGTATTTAAGAAAAATAAATTTGGTAAAATTATTAATTGTTCAATGAAATTGAAATGGCACCGAAATCAAAATTATTATAATGATGGTTGGCATGGAACATGGTTAATGGATGGTGGTGTTATTAATCAACAAGCTATTCATCACTTAGATACGCTAAATTGGATTTGTGGTCCCATCAAGAAAATTGCAGCATTAAAGAAAAATATTGTAAATAAATTAGAGGCTGAAGATACACTTTCAGCATTACTTGAATTTGAAAAAGGGTATTTAGGAACAATTGAAGTTACAACTGCAGCGAAAGAGGATTTTGAAGCTTCAATTTCAATTGTTGGAAATAGAGGAATGGCAACAATAGGAGGTATTGCATTAAATGAAATTGAATTATGGAAATTTAATGATGATTTATCAAATGAAAAAAAAATAATAAAAAGGTATTCTCAATCTGTCCCAAGTGGTTATGGCCTAAGCCATATTACACTATTGAATAAAGTAATTTCAAACATAAGATTAAAAAATAAAAAAATTAATATATCTGTAATTGAAGCAGTAAAATCTGTTGAACTTGTTCATTCAATTTATGCAAGTATCGAAAAAAACAAATGGATTTTGATTAAAGATAAGCAACTTTCATCAAAACTTGGAATAAAATGATCAATAAAATTATTAATAATAAGATTACATTTAATTTTGATAGTTCCTTTTCAGTTATTATTGGTTTAGAGCCATCAAAGGGTGCTAGATCACCCATATTATGGAATGCAGCATACGAAAAGTTTGGATTAGATATTAATATGCATCCACTGGACGTTAGTGAAGATAGTCTAGAAGATCTGCTTATTGCTTTAAAAGAAAATAGTTTCTTTTGTGGTGGTGCAGTTGCAGTTCCATATAAAGAAAAAATAATAAATATTTTAAAAAAATTTGAAAATAGTAATATTTCACCTGAGGCAATTGCTATTGGTGCAGCAAATTCTATTTATATTGATGAAAAAAGAAATATTTGTGCAACAAATACTGATGGTGAATCAGCACTAAAATCTTTAATTGAAAATTGTAATAATTTAGAAGATAAAAATATTTTACTTTTGGGAGTTGGTGGAGCAGGAAAAGCTGTATCCACATATATTGCTAATTATTTAAAGAATGGAAAACTTAATATTTCTGCAAGAAAAAATCAAAATTCAATAGAATTTATTAAATCGATAAATGCAAAATATATAGACTGGCCAATAGAAAATTTTGATTATTCTTCTGTAGATATTATTATTAATTGTACAACGCTAGGAAGTAATACGAAAAGCTTCAAAAAAATGTCCCCTTTAATTGATAAGAACTTAAATGAGGCTGAAATATTTCAAGGTTTAAAAAAAGGGTGTATCTTATTTGATATAATTTATGATCCATTAGAAACATATTTTTTAAAGATAGGTAGAAAAAATAATTTTAAAACATTAAATGGTCTTCAAATGAACTTAGACCAAGCGGTTATTGCGTTTAATTATGCATCTAAATTTGAGTATGAGCTAGAAGATATTAGTCGTGCTATGAGTAATATATCTAGATAATAATAAATGAAAAAAAAAATTTTAATTTACGTTAATGACGGATTTGCTGTAAGATATTTACTAAGATCTGAAATCTATAAAAAATTAATTAAATCTGAATGCAATATTATAATACTTTCTCATAATGCAGATGAGCAATATTTTAAGAAAACTTTTTCTCATGAAAATGTTGTTTTAGAAAGTTTTAAAGTAGATGAGTATTCTAATTATGTAAAAAAAAATAAGCTACTCCGTATTATAAAGATATTTAGATCATTTATTTTAAATGGACATTACAATACTCAAACTATCGATGATTTTAGAGAAATTTTTATTTATCAACAGAAATGGGTTATTCAGAGGGGTATAGTAAATTTTATTAAAGGCATTTCTTGGAAAGCTTTATCTTGGATATTTATGAGTATTAAATTTTTAAGATTATTACTGATTAAATTTGAATATATATTCATGACTCCGAATATTCATTCTGAAATATTCAAAAAATATAGACCTGATCTTGTAATAGTTACAGCTTTATGTGGTTTTGAATATAACGAGCTTTTTGCAAGAGAAGCTATTAAAAATAAATGTAAAATTTGTACTATTATATTAAGTTGGGATAATACAAGTGGGATGGGATATCCAGGATATGTCTCTAATCATTTAATTTCGTGGACAAAAATAATGAAAACTGAACTTGTGCAACTAAATGACATTAAACAAAACACTATTTCAGTTGGAGGTATTGCACACTTTGATCATTACTTTAATAAAAAAACTATTAGTAAAAGAGATTTATTCGATCTATTAAATTTGGACTTAAATAAGAAAACAATATTTTATGCTACAAAGTCACCTAGAAGATTTCCATGGGGTCCGGAGATAGTAAGTTTCATTGCAGATTCTATAAAATCTGGAAAAATTTCAAAAGATACCCAGTTGTTAGTTAGAATTCATCCCTTACATTATAGGAAATCTATTAACCAAGATTTTAATAATATTATTAATCAATATGAAGAAATTGAAAAAAAATATAATAATGTCATAATTAATCGTCCCAAGATATCGTCAAAAAAAATTAATTTTGATATGGAGGAAAATGAAATGATTATTACCGCTGGAATTTTGAAACATTCTGATTTAATGATTAATATGTTTTCTACAATGGTTATTGAAGCATCTATATTCAACTTACCTTCAATCAATATTTGTCTAAAAGATGAGTTTAGAAGCAATATACATAAGACTAAACAAGATATTATGGTTGACTATAGGCAAACACATAATAAAAGAGTGTATGAAACCCATGGAGTTAAAAATGTTTTTTCATATAGCGAACTAAACGAAAATATTAATAACTACCTAAATGATAAAACGCTAGACACAAGTGGAAGATCTGAAATCGTAAGAAATGAAGTGGGAATATTTAAGGGAAATGCTGGCGATAATATAAGTAAAATAATATTAGATTTAGTTAACTAGTAATTTTGCTTAAATAATGATAATTGTATAAAAAAAATTAAATAAATGAATTCTAAAACAAAGCGTATCATGAAATGTATCTATGATTCTATCGATGAATGGAATGAAAGATCAAAAGCAGAATCAAAGTTAGAAAAAAAAGATACTACTATTCTTATGGGTGAAAATAGCAAATTAGATTCATTAGGAATTGTAAATTTTATTGTAACAGTTGAAGAAAAAATTGAAGATGAATTTGATCAAAGTATTTTATTGGCAGATGAAAAGGCAATGTCTACTAAGAATAGCCCATTTAGTAATGTAGTAAATTTATCAAAATATATCTCAAATTTGTTGGAGAATGTTAGTGAATGATCGCAAAACTTTCATCATTACCGGTACATCCCGTGGTCTTGGAAAAGATCTAGCAAAACATTATTTAGCTAATTCAATAAATATAATTGGAATAAGCAGAAGTGCCTCAACTATCGATCATCAAAACTATGTACATTTTAGTACTGATATCGGCGATGAGATCAAAGTAAAAAAACTATTTAGATATGTAAGAAAAAATTATAGCAATATTCATTGTTTAATCAATAATGCAGCAATTTCTTATTCAAACAATATCCTTCTAACCTCCACAGATGAAATTAATAAAATAATGAAAACTAATTTTTTAGGTACATTCATTATGTCTAAAGAAGCTATAAAAATTATGAAGAACAATTCATTTGGAAGAATAATCTCTATTTCATCAATACTATCTAAAAAAAATTTACCAGGTACTTCAATTTATAGCATATCTAAAATAGCTATTGAAAAATTTCAAAACTTGCTAAGAGTTGAAATTAATAATTCTAATATTTCATTTGATATAGTTCGCCTATCAGCAATTGAAAATATAGGTATGTCAAATAAAATTAGTGATGAAGCAAAGAAAACAATATTAAATAATAGTGTAAGTAAAAAAACAGTAACTCTTAAAAAAATTATCGATGAATTTGATTTATTAATCTTTTCAAAAAATAAAAACTTAGATTTAAATATTGAATGAGTGTTAATCAATATATTGTTGAGCAAATTCCGACAGGTGTCTGGAGTCAAAACTGTTATATAATTTCTGATAATTTAGGAAATGGAATATTGATAGACCCAGGTGCCGAACCTGAAAAAATTGATAAATACTTATTAGAATATAATATTGATTTACATGCTATACTTAATACTCACGGTCACTATGATCATATAGGAGCTGTTAATTTTTTTACGAAAAAGTATAAAATCCCTTTTTATTTGCATTCTAAAGATGAAAAATTATCACGTTCAGCAAATTTATATGTAAAAATTTTTGAAAGTAATAAGTTTATTGAAATTCCAAAAATTGATTATTTTATCGATCAAATTAAATCTCCTATTATGATAAAAAAATTTAAATTAAATTATTTTAATTCTCCAGGACATACAATGGGAAGTGTATGCTTTAAGTTGGGAAATAAACTTTTTACAGGTGATACAATATTACCAGGACAAATTGGGCGAACCGACTTACCTGGTGGTAATAAAAAAATGCTCACAGAATCTCTCAACTTGCTTTCCGAGCTATCTAAAGATACTATTATTTATCCTGGTCACGGTAGTGTATCAACTTTGTCAAAAGAAATAAAAATAATTAAAGATTATATAAAAAAAAATGCCCCTTAGTATTAAACAAATTGAATACTACCTTCCAAAAAAAATATTAACTAATAATGAGTTAAAAAAAAAATATATTAATTGGGATATAAAAAATATTGAAAAAAAAACTGGTGTAAAAAAAAGACATATAGCAGCCATAAATGAAACTGCATATGATCTGTCATTAGAAGCATGTAAGAAGCTACTAATTAAAAAAAAAGATAAGGATATTGATGCTATACTTTATTGTACTCAGTCTCCTGATTATATTTTGCCTTCTAATTCATTTTTACTGCATAAAGATTTAATGCTAAAAAAAAACGTATTTACTCTAGATTTTAGTCATGGATGCAGTGGATTTATTTATAGTCTTATAATAGCGGATGCTCTTCTAAAATCTAATCAAGCAAAAAATATTCTTCTAGTAAACACTGATACTTACTCAAAATTTATTAATGATAAAGATAAGTCAACTCGCGTTCTGTTTGGAGATGGTGCTGCAGTAACTTTAGTCGAAAATAAAAAGAATTCAGATGGAATTATCGACTCAGTTATTGAAACTTATGGAAAAGGATATGATAGTTTTTGGATCCCATCAGGTGGTATGAGAAATAGTTTTAAGAAAAATGAAGATAAAATTATTATTGATGAGTCAGGTAATGAAAGGTTAAAAAGTAATATTCATATGGATGGATTTGGCGTTTGGTCTTTTATTAATACGAATGTCCCTAAACAAATAAATTTATTATTAAAGCGTAATTCTCTTAAAATAAAAGATATTGATTTATTTATTTTTCATCAAGCAAGCCAATTTACATTAGAATCTATTATAAAATCCCTAAAAATTAGTAAAGAAAAAGCCTTTATAAATATTAAAGATAAAGGTAATACCGTGTCTGCCACAATACCTATTGCCATTAAAGATGCAATTAATAAAAAAAAACTCAATAGA
>MDTC01255008.1_pt1 | contig 11826 bp, 13 predicted proteins | sample 811181 | NCBI WGS metagenome assembly MDTC01 (sample SAMN05326644, study PRJNA326480) | marine metagenome | isolation source: seawater | place: Pacific Ocean: North | collected 2011
AACTCCCATAGAATTTCCTTTATAAGTTTGCTCAAGCATAGATTCTTCGAAAAACCTTATCCTGCACATAGTCTCATATATCCATATTAGTTTATCCTTAGTTATCAAATTGTCCCTTTCAAAAATATATAAAATAAAAAACCTTTAAAAGAATATTGCAATTAAATTAAAATATTTGCATAAAAATAAGGTCCCTTTTAAGGAAAAAAATAGTAGAATGATCTAAGATTAATGTAATTCGAAAAAAACATCAGGAGGGCTATTACTTTGGATCCTTTTGCACCCACAGCTGGAGAGTGGAGCGAAATAGCTAGATCAATAACGTTTTTAACGTTAGCTTTAGCATCTGCCATTATCACAGGACCTATACTTCTAGTAGCTCATGCAATTATTCCATCCGCTGTTGATTCAAAAACTATAAGCGATAAATTCAATAAACTTAGACCAGTGCTATACGTTATTGGATTTTTGGGACTATCGTCAATAATCACTTTCTTTCTATTAGCTTTTTTCAATATATATCCTGTGTTAGAAAGAATATATCCAAGATTTTGGCAATAATATTGGAGACTAAAAATTATAAAAAAAATAATAAATAAAATAAAAGAATTAGATAGAACAACTCCTTTGTGGGTTAAGGTTCTTGTTCCGCTAGTTGGATTAGGTGGATTAACGACCCTTGCTATTTTTTCTATATTATTAGCAGGTTTGTTTAATGCTTGGTTAGGGCAACCGTTGCCTGTGCTTGGATTTGAGCAAACTTTTGATCAACCTATTAATTTCCCTCATACCAAACATGCTGCTCCAGTATCTGAAGGGGGAATTGGAATGGATTGTACATATTGCCATAGAACAGTTGCAAAAGCTTCTTCTGCTCATGTTCCAGCAGTAGAATTATGTGCTAGCTGTCACAGAGCTGTGGGAAGTTATGAAAGTGAAGATCTAATAAAATTGAGAGAAGCTTCTGGTATTTTTGAAAATGCTGAAGATAAGCAGGTTATTGTAGATTCTGAAATGGCATCACCAATTAATTGGAGAAGAGTTCATAGGCTCCCCGATCATGTACGATTTGTACACTCAGCTCACATAGATTATTTAACAAATCATCCCTCAGCGATCGGAAATGTCCCTGAAAGGCTTGATTTAGAAGGGAAAGAAACTGTACCTGCATCACAAGTATGTTCAACCTGTCACGGAGATGTGGCAAGTATGGAGAAAGTTTACCAAGTAGAACCCTTAAAAATGGGGCAATGTGTTAACTGCCATAGAAAAAATGGAGGACCTACTGATTGCGCTGCTTGTCATCATTAGTATTAAGAAGAGAAATATTTTGAGGAAATTATGAAAATTAACAGGAGAGAATTTTTATCACTAAGTGGAAAATCTGCAGCTGGAGCTGTTATATTTGCTGCGTGTTCAATTCCTGAAAAAGAGCTAATTGTACAAAGTCCAGTTGATATGCCTGAAGACCTAGTTAGAGGAATAGATTCATGGTATGCTACCTCATGGTCAGACGGTGCTTCTGGAGATGGAGTTCTAGTTAGAATTCTTGAAGGAAGAATTAAGAAGCTAAAAGGGAATCCTGATCATCCTGTAAATAGGGGTGGCGCACGATCTAATTTAGATTTTGCTCTTCAGCTTCATTATAATCCTGATAGATTACATGAACCAAGATTGAGAAGATCTAAAGATGGAATACTCGCAAAGACTTCAGTTGATGAAATGAACAAATACTTAATAGAAGCTACTGCAAAAGGTAAGAAAATAGTTGTAGTTTCTAATCCTACAAGAAGCTCAGAAGGTTGGATATCTCAAAAGTTTGCTGAGAGTAGAGGAGGAAGATACCTCACATATGAAGCCTTAGATCAAACAAACCTTCATGAGGCTTTATTTGAACTTTTTGAAACTAATGAAATCCCTCATTTTGATATAGCTAATGCAGACAACGTGCTATCTTTTGGAGCCGACTGGATAGAAAACTGGGTTTCTCCTGCACAATATGGGACTGCGTTTGGAGAATTAAGATCTGGGAACAGAGGCTTCATCGGACATGTAGAACCAAGATTTTCACTAACATCTGCGAATGCTGACTTATGGTTATCCCCATATCCTGGAACTGAATCAGATATAGCTTTATCAATAGCAAATGTAATAATTAATGAAAAATTGGTACCAGAGACTCAGATCGATGAATTCATTAATAAATTTCCAAATGGTAAAGTTGAATTTGGATATAATCCCGAAGATGTTGAAAAAAGAACAGGTGTATCTAAAGACAAAATCATAGAAATAGCACATAAAATTTCTAAAGGTAAAAGTATAGTTTTAGCAGGAGGTTCTACTTCTGCCTATACTAATGGAAAATTCAATACTTATGTAGTTTTCGCATTAAATATACTTCTCGGGTCTATTGGAAAGACGGGTGGAGTAATACTTAACCCTGAAGTAGAAAAAGAATTTATTGGAGGATCAAATCAGTCTAATAACTTAAAGGATTGGCAAGATGAGATTGCTCAATGGAGAGCAGGATATGTTGATACAGTAATCATAAAAGGTGTAGATCTCGCATATTCAATGCCTAATTCTTTAGATGTGCTAGGTGCACTAAAAAATGTAGAAAATGTTATTTCATTTGGAAGCATGATGAATGAAACATTAAATGCATCTGATATTGTAATTCCAGATACTACTTTTTTTGAGGAGTGGGGATCTGAAATCCCAAATCCACTTCCTGGCTATCTAACCGTTTCCCTACAACAGCCAGTTGTTGTTAAAGAAGGGCCTGGTGCTTCAGGAGCAATAAGTTATGTTGATACATTGCTTGATTTAGAACCATCTATAAGTGGATCCAATAAATCTTTGGTCAAAAAAGTTTTTGATAATGAATTTAATGAATCAAATAGTTCAGGGTCAGTAATTGCAACTGACAAAAACTCTTTTATGAATGGAGTACAACAAAGAGGCGGATACTGGAATAAAGCAGCAACTGCAGACCAGAAAAAAATAAGACTAAAAAACCCTTTTGATTTTGAAGGAAAAAATCTCTTTTCAGAAACAGATGCTAATTATGGTGATGAGTTTTTTCTTATCCCTTTTACAAATAACTTAGGTGATGGGAAATATGCCAATGTACCATTAGCTCAAGAAGCTTATGAGGGCATAACAACTGCAGCGTGGCAAACATGGGTAGAAATAAATAGCCATCAAGCTGAAGAAATGGATATCAAAGAAGGTGATATTATTTACTTGAAATCTGATTCAGGAGAAATAAAATGTCTTGCATATCCTCATCCTGCTGTTCAACCTGGCACGCTTTGTGTCCCAACTGGACAAGGAACGGAAAAAGGTGGAAGATATTCTGAAAAAAGAGGTTCAAATGTCCTTAAGATTTTATCAGAACTATCTGATGAAGAATCTGGTTCATTTGCATGGGCATCAACAAAAGTTTCATTGAAAAGAGCTGGTGGAAATGAAAAAATGCCGAAATTTGAAGGAGATGTTACAGCATTCCCTGTTGAGCCTGGAATACCTGTTCTTGTAGTAAAACCTGGACAAACAGCTCACGAAGCAGAGGAAGAAAATCATCATAAATATCAAGAATCAATAAATTTCAGAGAAAGTCATGGAGATGACCATGGAGATGATCATGGAGATGATCATTGAGATGACAATAAAGAAAAAAATTCTAATTAAAGTTGAAGAGGAATGTTATGGTAGCTGAAAAAAATAGAAGCTGGGGGATGGTAATAGATACAGATAAATGTAATGGATGCAGTGGATGCGTTACAGCTTGTCAGGTTGAAAATAATATTCCCTTAAATGATCAAAATAAATTTGAACGTGGCAGAGTTATGTCTTGGATTAGAATAGAAAGATATTGGGAGGGAGAATTCCCTAATGTCAAAGCAAGATTTATTCCTATAATGTGTCAACATTGTGAAAACGCGCCATGTGAACCAGTGTGCCCTGTATACGCCTCATATCATAATAATGAAGGATTAAATGTTCAAATATATAATAGATGTGTTGGTACAAGATATTGTGCTAACGGTTGTCCATATATTGTAAGAATGTTCAATTATTGGGAACCTACTTGGCCTGAAGAAATAAGAAATCATCTCAATCCAGACGTTACAATCAGAAGCCGAGGAATTATGGAAAAATGTAGTATGTGTATCCAAAGGATTAGAAGGGGTACAAGGAATGCTGGAGACCAATTAGAAGATGGAGAAATAAAAACTGCATGTCAAGAAGCATGTCCTACTGGTGCAATAACTTTTGGAGACCTCAATGACCCCGAAAGTAAAGTTTCAATATTAGCAAAAAGTGATAGAAAATATTCACTAATGCCACAATTAAATACTAATCCAAATGTAGTATATTTAGCCACAGTCGATCCATATAAAGATAAAAAATTAGGAGAGAAAGCAAAGATTAATGAGCACTAACGAAGAACATTTTCATTGGCCTCCTAGTGATCCCAAAGTTGTAAAAAATGAACTTATTTCTAGTACCTCCAGAGGAGGGAAATTTATTAAGAAAAGTATTTGGGTTCTTTCTCTATTAAGTCTGTTAGGAATAGTTGGACTTTTAGGTAAGTTGTTTTTAGAAAGTGATGATCAAACTCAATGGGGATATATAGCTGCGATTTTAGCATTTATTCTTAGTACAACTGCTGGTGCTCCAATGGTAGCAGTCGCCCCACTTATAGCAAAAGCAAATTGGGCTCGCCCTATATCAAGAATTGCCCACATAATTGGAGCAGTTGGAATTATCAATATAATTATTATGATCCCAATACTTTGGGTTTTACCACCACTTATGGTTGATGGAGCAAGGAGAAGATCTATTTGGTTTGAAGCCCCAAACTATAGTCCTCATTTTTGGGATACCCTGAGCTTAGTTATGTTAGCAATAGTAGGGCTTGCTTTGCTTTATTCTTCTGCTCTACCAGATTTCGCAACAATGAGAGATAATTCGAATGGAACTAAACAAAGAATAGCAAAGTTTTTAGCAAGTGGATTTGTTGGATCAACAGTTCAATGGAGTACACTTCGAATGAGAATTGGAATTATGAGTACATTCTACTTCTTTACCCTTATCTTTGTTCATACATTAATTTCAATAGATCTAAGCTTGAGTATGGTACCAGGCTGGAGAGATGCAATCTATCCCATGGCTCATGCAATGGGAGGAATACAAGGAGGAATTGCTTCTGTAATAATTGTTGCTTGGATAGTCAGAAAATATTTTGGTTATGAAAATTACATTACTATAAACCAATTCTGGGCATTAGGTAGACTCATGTTTGCAGCAAGTTTAATGTGGATATACTTTTTTTATTCAGCTTTTATTGTTTTTTGGTATGGAAGATCAATGTCAGATACAGCATGGTTAGATTTATTAATCAGAGGTCCTATGATGTATGTATTTATTTTAGGAATGTTATTTAGTTTTGTTTTTCCTTGGTGGTGGTTGATATGGAACAAGGTTAGAAACTCGGTAAACGGACCTTTTTATGGTGCTATCTTAGCTATTTTAGGGGTATTTTTTGAAAGAATAAGACTATATGTACCTGCGTGGTCAGTAGACCCTTCTCTCATTCATGATAAATGGTTGAAAATCATACCTAAAACTTTATATCCAGATATATGGGATATATTAGTTTTAGTTGGTGCTGTTAGCTCAGTATTTTTAATTGTAATTATTATTTCCAGAGTAGTTCCTTTTATTGGCATATGGGAAATACAACAATTTAATTTATTAGCTAAGCCTGTAAAATATATAAAAGCTCATGGTGTTAGGGTTGCAAAGCCAGATTAATAGAGGAGTATTATGCAACAAAGAGATAATAAAAATAGATTAAGTCAAGAGTATACAAACTCAGTACTTTTAAATGGAACTTTACAAACGCCTAGATGGTGGCCTTACCTAGTATCAGTATTGGCATTTTTTGTAATAATTGGATTCATATTATTTGGAATACAAATTAAGTATGGACTTGGAGTAACAGGTCTTAATAGACCTATCTATTGGGGGCTTTATATCACCACATTCGTTTTTTGGGTTGGGATATCTCATGCTGGAATAATGATTTCAGCTATACTTAGGCTAACTCAAGCTGAATGGAGAAGACCCGTAACTAGGGCAGCTGAAATATTAACTATTTTTTCATTAGCCACAGCTTTAGTATTTCCTCTTATACACGCAGGAAGAACTTGGAGAATAGTTTATTGGTTGATACCATATGACGCATCAAGAGGAATCTGGCCAAATATAAGATCTCCGCTGTTTATGGATCCTATAGCTATTTCTACTTATTTAACAGGTTCTACCCTTTTCTTGTTTGTAGCTCTTCTGCCAGATTTGGCAGTTTTAAGAGATAGAACTACTGGCTTTCGAAAAGGATTTTATACTATTCTTGCACTGGGATGGAGAGGGAATCCACGTCAATGGAAAATGCAAGTAGTGGGAGGAATTCTATTGTCAGCCTTAATGCTTCCAATTTTCGTTTCAGTTCATTCAATCGTTTCTTGGGACTTTGCTGTTACTACTGCCGTTGAAGGTTGGCACTCAACAATTTTTGCACCTTATTTTGTTATTGGAGCTGTTCATTCAGGGGTTTCTGCAGTAGTTACTATGATGGCATTAATGAGATGGGGGTGGGGATGGAATGAATTTATCAGACCTGAACACTTTGATGCACTTGCAAGATTATTGACTGTAGTTGCAACTGCATGGTTAGGGTTTACATTTTTAGAGCTATTATTTGCTTTGTATGGATTAGATGCACCTGAAATTGCATTGAGGGAAATGCAAATTTTTCAATATCCATGGAATATGCTATTTTTAACATTCTTGTTAACAGGTTACATATTACCTGTCCCAATGTGGCTTTTTAAAAGAATAAGAACAAATATTGCACTAATGTTCTGGAGTTCAATTTTGGTAAATATAGGTATGTGGCTTGAAAGATTCTTAATTATTGTTCCAGGGTTAGCCCGAAGAACTCCATTTGTGTTTACTTGGGAAGCATACTCTCCTAGCTGGTTTGAATGGTATGTTCTTTTTTGGTCATTTTGCTGGGTTACATTATTAATGTTAATATTTTCCAGGGTTTTTCCCCTAGTTCCATTATTTGAACAAAAAGAAAGTGAAGTTTTTAGCGATGATATAAAAATAGGTCGCGCAACAGTTCCTACTATATTTAGAGAGGAAGAGGAGTAAAAAATGAAAAGCTTATTAGGTTTATACATAGATCCAAATGATGCTGCAGATGCAATGGATGGATTTAAAGATGGAGGTTTTGAACAAGGTACATTTGATGTTCTAACTGGTACTCCATATCCGGAAGGAGCATTTGGTGAGTATGTACCACAACATAGATTATTTAGATTTCCTGCATTTGGAGCAATAGTGGGATTTAGCTTATCTCTATTCCTAACAACTGCTACTCAATTAGCATATCCTCTAATCACTGGAGGTAAACCAATTCTCTCTATCTTTGCTATGTTAATTATTATGTATGAGATGACTATGTTATCGGCGGTGATTTTTAGTGTAATAGGAATTATATTTGAATCAAGGTTACCTAATATAAGTCCAGGTGTTTATGACCCTAGAATTACTGAAGGTTATATTGGAGTTGTAATATCAGTTGAAGATTCAGACTTAAATAAAGCAAAAGAAATTTTATCTAAAACTGGTTCAGAAGAAATAAAAGAAGCTTAAAAGAGGCTTAAAAGAGTAAAATTAATTATATGAAAATAAATAAAAAAATAATAATTCTTTTTTCGTTTCTATTTCTAATGCTTACAGCATGTGTACAGCAAAATAATACATATCCTGTAGAAATATTTAGTGAGATGCATTATAACCAAGCTAATAAGTATCAAGAACCTCCAAGGGTACCAGCGCACCCAGATAGTGTCACATTTGCTGAATTAGGGAATGAAAATAATCTAGATATGGATTCTGACAATTCAGATAATTATGATGCACAATATTTATATACTGTAAATTGTGCTTTTTGTCATGGAGATAATGGCAATGGAATGGGGCCAGCAGCTAGTAAAATAACTGATGAAGAAAATTACTGGTATAAAGTTACAGGAGAAAAACATAAAAATCCAGCTAACTTATTAACATCTCAACTATCTAAAGATAATGCTGTAGTTTTTATAAAAGGTGGAGCAGGACTTATGCCAGCATACGATAATATGCTTACTGAAGATGAAATTAAAGCAATCGTAAATTATATCTGGGATGATTTACAATAAAGCATCTAAAATAAGCTTTGTTATATTCTTTTTATTTTTAGTTAATGCCTGCCTAGCTTCTCAAAGTAACCTAGAAGAAAATTTATACATAAAACTTGAAAAAGAAATAATGTGTCCTGTATGTGATGGTCAAACACTAGACCAATCTCAATCATTGATTGCAAATAATATGAAAGATACTATTAAGAAAAAAATAGAAGATGGATATAACGAAGAAGAAATCAAGGAATATTTCGTCAAGAGATATGGAGATTCTGTTTTAGCGTATCCCTCAATGAACGGCTTTAATTCTATAGCTTACATAGTTCCAGCTATATCTGTTCTGATAGCTATAGTGATTTTATTTTTATATATAAAAAGAGATAAAATAAAATGAATACATTTGGATTCTACATACTTATTTTAGGGTTTATATTATCCCTATATTCAAGTGTATTATTCATATCTGGATTCTATAAAGAAAACAGAACAATGATTAGAAGTGCATCAAGAAGTTACTATCTTTCAATACTTATGATCTTTATTTCTTGTGTGTCATTAATAACTCTATTTTTATCGAATGATTTCACTAATATATATGTGTTTAATAACTCAAGCTTAGATATGAATAGAGCCTTAACTTTTGTAGCTTTTTATGCAGGAAATGAAGGTTCTTTATTATATATCTTGCTAGTTCATGCAACTCTAAGTGGATGCTTGTTATTTTTTTCTTCAGAAAAAATCAAATCTAGTTTAGCCTATTCGTGTGGAATACTTTCTGTAATAAGTTCCTTTTATATTTTTGTTTTACTTTTTTTTGCAAACCCCTTTGAGGTTACTGATCTAATTCATTCGGATGGTAAAGGAATTAATCCCTTGCTAAGACACCCTGGAATGTATATTCACCCTCCATTACTAATGTCAGGTTTAGCATCAATTTCTATACCTTTTGTTATTTCTCAAGGTGCATTATTTGATTATAAAAAAGGAAATAATTGGTTCAAATTACTAAGAATATGGAGTTTGATTTCTTGGGCCCTTTTGGGAGCAGGTCTACTAATAGGTGCTTGGTGGGCTTACACAATTTTAGGCTGGGGTGGATATTGGAGTTGGGATCCAATAGAAAATGTAGGATTAATGCCATGGCTAGTATTAACAGCATTGATCCATTCAATCATGGTTGAAGAAAGAAGAGGCATGTTTAGATTATGGAATATAATTCTTGTTTCTTTGACATTTATTCTTGCTTTATTAGGAACATTTATTAACAGAGGAGGCCCAGTTGTTTCTGTTCATTCCTTTGCTGCATCTTCATTAGGATTTTTATTTTTAGGATTTATGATAGTAATGACATCTTATAGTCTATTTACAATAATATATAAATATAAAAATATTAGAGAAAGCAAAAATAAAATTGAATCTTACTTATCAAGAGAAACTGCTTTTTTACTAAATAATGTTTTACTGGTCTTAACCTCCTTAATTATTTTATGGGGAGTTTTATTTCCTGTTGTTTCTATAATTTTCACGGGAACAGAAATTAGTGTTTCAGCTCCTTATTTCAATAAAACCGCTGGTCCTATTTTATTAGCAATAATTTTACTAATGGGTATAGGTCCAATTTTATCTTGGAGAAAAACTACAATTAAATCAACCATTGCAAGAATTTTACCCTCAATAATATTGAGCATATTCTTTTTAATTTATTTATTATTAATTGGCATAAATAAATTTTTTCCTGTAGTTTCTATATGTTCGATTTTCTTTGTTCTTACAATCATTATTAGGGAGTGGATTGGTGGTACTAGATCAAGGATGAATGGTTCTATAAATCCATTCTCCGCTTTCATTAAGATGATATTTTCTAATAGAGGAAGAAATGGAGGATATATAGTTCATCTTGCTATTTTAGCTTTAGCTTTTGGTGTTGTAGGTACAAAATTTTACGATCAAAGAATAGATACTAATATTAGTATCTCAGAAGAAGTTACTTTCAAAAATTACAATATTTATTTTGAAAGTATCGATCAAGAAATAAATAACGGTAACTCAGTTACAAAGGCAAATTTCTCAATATATAACAATGAGAAAAAATTTATTGGAAAAATAGAAGCAATGCATTCATATTACCCAAATTATAACCAAATAAGTGTTAGGTCTGGTATCCTAACAAATCCAATAGAAGACTTATATATAATCCCAAAAGATTTTATTGATGAAAATCGTATGACAGTAAGAATTGCAGTAAACCCCTTAGCTTGGTGGATATGGGCTTCAGGCCCTATACTATTAATAGGGACAGTTGTAACTCTTTGGCCATCTAAATTAAGGAAAGAATAATTATGGAAATTGTATTATCAATAATATTCTTAATAATAACTATATTTTCAACAATCTTAATACTTAAGCCATTTATAGATAAAAATGAAAAATAAATTAATAAAAACAATATCAAATAAATTATTTTATATTCTACTGATATCTTTTTTTATCAACGGGAGTATATTAAAAGCTGAGTCTGAGGGCAAAATAGAGGATATATTAATAAACGAATATAATATGTCGATCTTGTCTGTAGATCAAAATGATCAATCATTATCAATCATTACTGCTGTAAAAATTTTAAATAAAAGTGAAAGTCCTTTTGTTCCTAATTTTTCTGATGTTGCTAAAACTGGCATGAATTTTATAAGATTTAGTCTACCTGAAGGTTTTTATGATCTTTATGTTGAAACAGATCTACCAAGTGGGAATCTTATAGAGATGCCAAATGGTTTTGCTCTAACTTCAGATATCCCTTCAGGAAGCTTTAATTTAATATTTAGCTATTATGTAAAATATAATTCCTCTAAATTTAATTTCCCGCTACATTTTCCTCACGGTGCAGAATCTTTTAAAATTATAATTCCAGAGGAATCAGGAATCATAAAAGGAGAAAAACTTTCTTTTGATAAAAATATTGAAATTTCTTCAAAGAGATTTAATGAATATACAGGAATTAAATATTCAAATGGTGAGTACTTAAACCTAGAAATGGAAAATATTCCTTCAAGTTTTCTAAAGAAAATCTCAACTTCTTTAAATTTTCAAATAATAAATTTGATAGTTATTATTATTATGGTAAATATAATAATTCTATTTTTTGGAATTAAGTATTATAAAAATATCAGAAAAAAAAATGCCTAAATTTAACATAAGAAATTTTTCAATTTCAGTAACTATTATTTTTTTCTTATTATTTTTCATATTTTTAATTCTTGGGACCTTAAGTGAAAAAGCTCCAAAAATAGATAGAGGTGTAAATACCATAATGGGAGAAGTAGGAATCTCAGCTCCTGAAGGAACATTATTTGAATTAAGAAATCTAAAGGGAGAAATTATAAATTTAGAAGATTTCAAAGGTAAACCTCTCGTAATTGATTTTTGGTCTTCATGGTGCGGGCCTTGCATTAAAGAAGCAAGTATTTTGTCTGATGGATATAAAGAATGGAATTTTAGAGGAGTTGAATTTGTAGGCATAGCTATTTGGGATGAAAAAAACAGTATAGATAAATTTATCAAAAATTAC
>MDTC01033491.1_pt1 | contig 11825 bp, 25 predicted proteins | sample 811181 | NCBI WGS metagenome assembly MDTC01 (sample SAMN05326644, study PRJNA326480) | marine metagenome | isolation source: seawater | place: Pacific Ocean: North | collected 2011
GCACAGCTTCCTACAATCTATTTCTTTAATTTCCCCTATAGTATTTATATTAGTTAATTTAATAGAGTTATTTACTAGCTGGGCCTTGTTATCTAGTACAAGGTCAGGCTTGTTAACTGCATGACCATTGACAGTATTACTAGCTGCACCTTGTACAAGCTGTGTCTTGTTTACTTGTTCTTTATCCACAGCCTTTATGCTTTTCTCCCTGGCCCCAGTCTTTGCGACATTCATAGTATGCTTGGCTATTTCTGCCTCTATCTCAGGATCACGGTCTTGTGCTGGCTGTCCAGCAATACAATCATCTAGTGTCTTTGTTGGGTCATAGATGACACGCCACAGTGCGCCACGTTTACCATAGCTGCGCCTTACATCTGCATTGCGTAGCTTCTCAATGTATCCATAGTCTAGTAGTTTACGCATATGCTGCGACACTGCCTGCTGGCTGCACTGTAATACATTGGCTATGTAAAGCTGGTTAGGGAAGAATACGCCTGTCCAGCTGTTGGCATGGCTGCAACAAATAGCGAATGCCCTAAACGTCATTGGATACTGATTAAATCTATCATCACCATATGCCCTGGCTGGCATAATCATGTGTGGCCCAGGACACTGGTAACTGCCCCCAGACTTTACTGGAGGGTCACGCACTGGGTCTGGTGTAAGTTTAGTCTTCTTCACCTGGCTTGCCTTCCTGCGGTGGCAGCTGGGCTATCTCTTTTCTCAGACTGCTGGCTGGTATTACTATAATCTTGGACGCACGGTGCAGCGCATGAACTAGCTTCATCTTCAGCTTGTATACGTCTGTCTTGTATCCCTTCACCTCTATGATGACATGGCAACCGTGCTGCCCATGTCTGCCTTCTTCTTGCCTGTCGAAGTATGCAAAGTCTGCTATGTAGTCGCATATCTTTTCCCCCTCAATCTCGCAGCGTATCCTGGGCTGGAACTCCAGGTGAGTTATCTCGCCAGCCTCATGTCGCTGCTTTAAATAGAACCAGTAGTATGCAGCCTCAGCCTTGCTCATAAAGCTGATGCCGTCCAGCTGATATCTTTTGTTGCCGTACTTGCTGGGCCTACGCACGTTTAGCCTCGCAGCTTTCACGCAGTAATATCTCCACCATGCTGGCAAGGCTGCGCCTCTCCAGCCTAGCTTTGTTCTGCACCAGCTGCTTTACCTCAGGCGAAACTTTTACATACATCGGAACCAGGTCTAGCTGTTTTTCCTCAGCATTATCCTGTTGTTTTTCCATGCATTTATCTCCTATCAAAAAAATATTTACTAGATAGCTTGACAATATATCTGATAGATATTAACTTAACAATACAGAACATGAACAGAACAGGATAAAACAAATGGCTGATACAATCTTTTTAATTCTTCTCGCAGGCGGCATCGTAGGCATCACTGGCTGGTGCATATTCGTTATGGACTGCGTGAATGAAATCAAACGTAACTTTAAATAGGGAGGAAAAAAATGACAAAACAAGCAGAAAAAATCCAGGCCGTAGCAGACAAGATTGTTGCACTGATGGAAAAGCACGGCACCGATTGGGCCAAGCCATGGGCAAGCAAAGTTGCTGATGGTTTGCCAATGAATGTTGTTAGTAAGAAAACATATCAGGGTATCAATACATTCCTGTTGGGAATGGAAGCCTTGGAAAAAGGTTACAGCAGCAATGTCTGGGGTACATACAAGCAATGGACAGCAGCTGGTGGTGTAGTACCAAAGGGTGCAACAACAGTATTCTTCTGGAAGAAGATTGACGTTGATGCCAAGGGCGTTGATGGCAACGTGCTGAAGAATGACAAGGGCGAGGTAATCAAAAAGCAAATCTTTATGCTGAAGACTTACAGCGTCTGGAACCGTGACCAGATTACTGGCCTGGAAGATAATGCCCAGCCTGTAGTATCAGCTGACCCTGAGTTTCACGCTGACCAAGTCGAGCAGTTTGTTGCCAACACTGGCGCAGATGTCAGACACGGTGGCGGTCAGGCTTACTACCGTCCAGCTGGTGACTACATCCAAATGCCAAACAAGGCAGACTTTGTAGGCACTGAGACTAGCACTGCTGAAGAAGCATACTACTCTACACTGTTGCATGAGTTGGTACACTGGACTGGTGGCAAGGGCCGCATCGACAGAACCAAGGGCAAGATGTTTGGTGATGCTGACTATGCCTTTGAAGAGTTGGTAGCTGAGACTGGCGCAGCGACACTGTCAGTGTTGTTGGGTGTATCACCTGAGCCAAGGGCTGACCATGCTCAGTATCTTAATAGCTGGATGAAGGCTATCAAAGACAATCCTAAGGCAGTGTTCACTGCATTCACCCAGGCTAACAAGGCTGTTGAGTTTCTTTACAACAAGCAGCCACAACAGGAGGAGGCAGCTGCTTAGGCAGCTGTCCACCCAGGAGGATATGACAATGGAATATAAATTTAATGATGGCGGCAGGGAAGCAGCTGGATACAAAGGTAGCGCAGGCGATTGTGTTTGCCGTGCCATATCAATAGCAGCTGGCCTAGATTACGCTGAGGTTTACCAAACCCTGGCAGAAGGTAACGCCAAAGAACGTAAGGGCAATCGTAAACGGTCTGCTCGTAACGGCATCCACACCACACGCAAATGGTTTAAGGATTACATGGTAAGCCTTGGGTTTATCTGGGTGCCTACCATGCAGATAGGTTCTGGATGCAAGGTTCATTTAAAGGCAGATGAATTGCCAGCTGGCAGACTAGTCTGCAATGTCAGCAGGCATATGTGTGCTGTGATAGATGGTGTGCTGCATGACACACACGATTGCAGCAGAGATGGCACACGTTGTGTGTATGGTTACTGGATTTACTCAAAGCAGGCGTAAGGCTAGACAGGAGGGCAAGACAATGGAAGCACCATACCCAGGCATTCTTATGTACGACACTAGACACGGTGGCCCATACGACAGAGGGGCAGCAGATAGCTACTATCACAGACAGCCCAGGCCACATTACTACGTTGGCAAAACACAGCAGTCTGCAAGGGTAGAAGCTGAGAACATGACAGCTGAAGAGATAGCCGCATACAATCAGGGCTACCAGGATAATGAAGATGCTGGCGCAAAAAAATTATATTAGTTATAGTGTTGTTGCGGTGGTTCTTATGTTCTGTAATCCTCCCTGCCGCAGCACCTGGGTCAGGCTTTCGAGCCTGGCCCTTTTGTTTTACCCAGTCTCCCCAGTATCCACACAGAACAAATTAATTTATAGCTTGCAAGCTATCCATAAATGCGTATACTCAGAGATAAAGAACAGAACAAGGAGGATACAAAATGCATAAAGTTATCGTTTCAATATTGCGAGTGTCTACAACAGAGCAATGTGAAGACAACCAGAAACACCAGATAGAACAGGCATTCCCTGATGCTGATATTCACTGGTTCGTAGAGAAGGGTGTATCAGGTAAAACACCTAACGCAGAACGTCCTGAGTTTATCAAAGCTACCAGGCTGGCAAAGAAGCTAGGTGTTCCTATCGTTGCAGCTAACCTGTCCAGGTTTGGGCGTGACCTTGCGGAGATATCTACCTGGTATCGTGACCATGTCATGTCAGGTCAGGTGCAGATGATTGCACTAGACCAGCCTAACCTAGAGCCAGAGACAGCTGGCATTCATTTTACTATTCAGCAGATGGAACGTATCAAGATAAGCCAGCGTACCAAAGCAGCCCATGACAGGCAGAAGGCTGAGATAGAAGCGCAAGGCTTTTTCATATCCAGGGCAGGCAAGAAAGTTTATAGCCTGGGTAATCCTAACCAAGCTGCATCTGATGCAGGCAACGCTACAATCAGGGCGAGGGCAGACAAGTTCGCCAGCAAGATTGTTCCTGTAATCAAAGACCAGCTGGGCCAGGGCAAATCTATGAAAGAGGTAGCTGCCTATCTTAATGATGAAGGTTACACCACAGCCAGGGGCGGTGATTGGTATGCCTCTACTGTCAGCAACATCCTGAAGAGGGCCGCATGATTTACAAAGTTATCTGCATGAATGGTTACTCTTACCAGGAACAGGTAGTCAAAACATTTAACTCCGTGAATGATGCGCTGGCATTCATGGACAAGGAACAGCGAGAGAACCCAGCGCACACTTACTACTTAGAAGAACAGGAGGCTTGTTCAAATGACAACATCAAAACTTAATTATATCGAGCAGCGTTTCAGTAAAGCTAGTGTGTATGGTCATATAGGCCAGCGCATGAATGGGTACGCAAAAGAGTTTGAGGCAGCGGAGGGAAAGCCATTGGATAGAGGAACAGGCACCGCCCAATGCTCAACAGACAAAGGCCTTGCAGCTTATGCAGCGTGGAATGCTTTGAGTGAATTGCAAGCAGACGTTTATCATTGGGGGTTTAGAGGATGATAGAGTTAGTAAAGGATTGGTCAGCAAAAGACTGGCTAAGTTTCGTGGCGCAGTTGATTGGTGCCATGGTGGTTGTAGTTTTTCTATGGGCTTCCATGTGGGTTGGTTGTGCGCTGAATGATAAATGTTATTGCGACAATACAAATGGAGGAGACGCTATATGCCAGACGTTAAAGTAACAGGAAAGAAAACCATAACAGGTGAAGAGTTGGGTGCCTCAGAAATGGCAGCTGTGATGATGGGTGTTGATGCCTACGGTAACACCAACCAGGATACCCTGGACAACCACAAGAGGGCAGCGCATGGCGTTGAGGTGGTGAAGCACAAAGCATTCAACAAGAATGCCCTGGTCAGGGGAACCTATCTTGAACACGCCATAGTGCCATGGTTCCTGGAGATGCTGAAGGATGACGGCCTAACTTGTACAGCTGAAGAACCAAAGGATGCATACAGGATGAAAGAGGAGCGGCTAGGCGCAACGCTTGACCGTATCATGACCATACCAAAAGATTGCGAGATGGTCATTGGTGATAATACTTTCAGCGGTAGAGGTGTGCTGGAGGTTAAAACAGATTTCTATCACGCTGACAAATGCAAGGCAGACTGGATGATACAGCTGCACCAGCAGATGATGTGTGCTGGTTTGGAGTGGGGCATTGTCCTGGTGATGACACAGAAGGGCAAGCTAAAAACCTACGGCTACCACAAGGACGACATGGTTTGCCAAGGGATATTGAAAGCAGCCAGGGAGTTCTGGAAACTCTTTGATGAAGACGGTGAATACCCACCAGTAGAGAAGCAGCCAGAGCCAGGGCTGAAGACTGTCACTGTAGAGCCTAAAGCTGGTGACAACCTAGACCTGGTACAGGTGCTGACTGATTATCAGAAAGCTACAGCTGAAGCGAGAAGCTGGAAGAAGGTAGCTGATGAAAACAAAGACATCCTTGTGATGCACATGGACAGCATTGACGCTGACGTTATGAATGTCGGCAGCTTCCAAGTTAAATCTGTAACCACACAAAAACCAAAGAGGACGATGGTGGAGGTTCCAGGAGAATACATAGACAGTTCATCGTTCTCAGTGAAGGAGGTTACAAATGAGTAATATAGTTAAGCGGCAGATACTTGAGCCAACTAATTTGAAAGAGGCAAAAGAATTTGCTGACACATTATCCAAGTCTGGGCTGGTGCCAAAAGAATTTCAGGCAAAGCCAGCCAACATCTTGGTGGCTGTGCAATGGGGATATGAGATTGGCCTTGCACCAATGCAGGCTTTGCAAAACATCGCAGTGATTAACGGCAGGCCCAGCCTGTGGGGTGACAGCTTGCTGGCCCTAGTTAAATCTCATCCAGCCTTTGCTGGGTCAAGGGAATGGATGGAAGGTGACATAGCTTTCTGTGAAATCAAACGTACCCTGGCTAACGGCAAAGAAGAAACAACGCTGGCACAGTTCAGCAAAGAGGATGCACAACGTGCCAACCTGTTGAACAAGCAAGGGCCATGGAAACAATACCCCAAACGTATGATGCAGCTGAGGGCCAGAGGCTTTGCTATTCGTGATGCGTTCCCTGATGCAGTCAAAGGAATGATTACAGCTGAGGAAGCAATGGATTATCCAGAGCCAAAAGATATAACCCCTCAGGATGGCGTAGAACAGGCACCAAGCCTGTCCAATGTACAAACTGCCGAACAGCTAACCAATGCCCTTCAGCAGGCTTCTGAGGGCGATAGAGAGGCACACGCTGATGCGGTCATAGATAATATGGCTGACCATGCAGAACCTGGTGAGGACGAAACAGAAACACCAGAGTTTCCAGATGAAATACCTTTGAAGGTGCCAGGTTTGGACGGTGAAAGAGTTGAATGGTTTAAGACACAGAATGAATGGGTGGAGAAATACGCTGACCTTCAGCTTGCCATGTATCAGTCAACGCATCCAGACCTACCGCCTGATGTTAAACGTACCAAGATGAAAGACCTAAAAGATTTAAACCAGGATGTCTTGGAAAGTTTAGATGACCAGGCGGTTGCTCAAGAGTTAGAAGACAAAAGGTTGCGCTGGAATAAAAGCCTCAGCATTATGGCAAGGGAGAACCAGAATGGAGAATAAGATTGGACTAACGCCAAGGCAGCAACAAGTCCTTGCGTTCATTGTTGCGTTTCAAAAAGAGAATGGCGTTTACCCTACCGTCAGGGAAATCTGTAACGGCAGGATTGGTGACAGGCAGGCCATCAAAAAGATGGCGGCATACAGTAATGCCCACCGTATAATTCAATGCTTGGTACGCAAAGGCTATATCATCAAAGAGGTTAACAGCCCTAGAGGTATAGCCGTACTGGGCTAATCAAGAAGACAACTCAAAATGGGGAGCGTCTATGAATGGTCGCTTCCCTTCCTTCCTTCTAGTATCAACGTATGAGTTCATGGCCTCCTCCATTGTACCGTTCCATTCACGAATGTCTGGGATATGCCATGCCGCACCCCAGCGTATTCCAGTACCAAGTTCAATGGCAGCAATCTTGAATGCGTCAGCGATATCATCATAGAGATTTACTTCCCATGAAACCCTGGGGCCAATGTATGCCACAACATCTACAGCCAAACCTGGAATGTGTTTGCTGTTCATTGTTTGTGATGCGCCAGCTTCGACAAGTTCTCTTTGTTCTTCGATGGTACGCAGTCCACAGGTTACACCAAAATCTATCTTGGTGTATTCAATAGCAAGTTCAGTGACAGCCCTCATACTGTCCTCTACACCTTCAAGTCTTGCCAAACTTCTTTCAGATAATTTAAAAGCCATGTTGCTTCCTCCTATGTTTTCTTTTTAAACAAGTCACCGTCTGCTTTCTTCACGGTTGCCTTGCCCTTTGCATGGGCCTTGAGCCTAGCTACTGCCCAGCCATGGGCTGACATACCTGGTCTACTGCCACTTGAATAGTACGCCCCCAATCCACGTTTATAGATAGCGTTGGCCCTCTTCTCGCCAAACATCTTTTTATATTTTTCTGGTGCTGCCATTACCCCCTCGCTCTCATCATACTAATTCTATCGTAGTCAGCTGATGTCAGCTTACTCATTTTATACTTGCGCCTGGTGCTTCTAATCTCAGCCGCTCTTTTATCTTTGTTCTTTGCTCCAGCAAGATACTTAGATGGAATGTCCTTGTATTTGCTATCACGATTTACCTTATCAAACTTACGCATGGTGCCTCCTCTCTTGAATACATATCGTGAATTTCCTCCAGTGCAGACGCATAACAATCCTGTCTATAGTTAGGCCATGTCATGTTGCACTCGACTACCAGCTGCTGATAGCTTTGTGCCAGTCTGCTTGCATACTTGTGTGCTACCTCCTTATACATCCTGGCCTGTCGCTCTTCCGTTGGTGTTAACTCACCAGGCTGTAGCTTCAGCTGGGCTGTCATTTAATAACCTTTGTGTCTGTCTTCTTTGCCTTGTCAAAACTACGCATTCCACCAATCCCCAACATCCCAAACATCAACGGCATCATTACAGACATATCAGCCTGGGGAATAGTAATACCAAAGCCATGAGCGATAGGCGATACCATGTAATTTATGCCTAGCGACAAGCCACAAATCCAGCCAATCAAGGGTCGCCACGATGCCTGAAACCAGTTACCTTTTGCGTCAGCTTTCAATACCTCAATCTGAGCAAGCATTGCTTCCTGAGCATGGCGTTGTGACATGGTTGCAATCTCATGGGCCAAAGCATTCTTCTGGTCTTTGTCCTCAATAAATTTATCCAGTAGCCCTGTCACTGGGCCAACAAGATTTCCAAGTAAGTTAATCATTTTGATACCTCCTCCATCAGTTTAATTATATGCCAGGTGCCATCACTGCTTTGCTCCATCTGCACCTTGAGTTCTTTACACTGCCACTGGTTATCAAAGTTTACACCACCGTTAGTGTTTTGTTTTATCTTGCGCTTAGTAGACAAGCATTCAGATAACTTTTCATATGGCGTATACTCTAGTGGTTCATCACCGCCAGCTGTCCATAACAATAAAACAAACACCGCCTCTATCATTTCATGCCACCATATCCGTTAGACCGCAGAGCCTCTATCCTATCTTCTAAATCGTTAATCCTTTTTTCATAAAATTCCAGAGTTAACTTTTGCTGCTGGTCAAATGGAGCCTGCCCACTTTCTATTTGTTCCTGTAGTTTTTCTAATTCTTTTGCCAGGTGTTCAATCAACATAAACTGTTCACTGTCGGCTGGCAAAGAACCCATCTCACCCCTGGGCCATTTAATACGAAACTCCGTATTCTTTTCTAGGTCAGCCTTCATCATTGTTTGGTTGGTCTGAATAGTGTTTAGCCTTTCAATGATGCCAAAGTATGCCCAGGTTGCCACACTTGCTGCCGCAACCATGCTGATAATATTTCTAAGAGGTAAAGCTACCTCTGTATTTTCATTTATCTTACTTGCCATCGTTCATTTGTCGGCCTTCTGCCCCTAACCATAGTCCAAAGGCTCCAGTCATGGCACCTGTCACCACACTGACCAACGCTGCCTGAGAATTTTCTGGTGAAGAGAGCGACATGAACCAATTTGTTACAACGAAATACTGGTAGGTCATCACTATCATCATAACCCTGGGAAGCACCTGATGTTTCTTTGATGCATCTAAAATTTTGCCTATCATATTATTCCCTTCCTTTGTAAAACCCACACTACAAAAGCAACAACAATGGTAAGGGCAATCGCACCCAGTACCCATGCTGCTGCTATCTCTAAATTTTCTTTGAGTTCTCTTATCTTGCGCTTCTTGTCTTCAGCTTCTTGCTGTCTGCGCTTTCTAGCTTCTACCTGGTACTTGACCCAGTCGCTATGTAAACCTGGTCGGCCCAGGTATATCATCATCTGTTTGAGTTCGTCTTCTTTTGCTTTGATAGCTTCAAGGTGCATAAATGTTTCTAAGTCGTTGTCCTCCTTGCCCAGAAACTTTGTCCAAACGCTACGTTTCTTTTGCTCATGGCTTTTTCGTAAGTCATCTGATGCATGGGTGAATTGAGATATAGCTTTGGCGCAGCTGTGCAATTCTTTTCCATTCTGAATGGCCCTCTTCACTACCGAATAGGCCGCATTCGCTGCTGCTACATACTCCAACATACTCCATACCTACTTGGCCTTCTTCGGCCTTCCCCTCTTTTTAGGTGGTTCCTCCTTTGGTTTTGTTTTTGCCTCAGGTTTCTTGTCTTTTGGCTTTGAATTTAGCCCTGGATTTAAATCATAAAGGTGTGGCATTTTTTCCTCACGGTTTTGTAGGCCAAACAACATCATCTTCATGCGTTGCCCCTGATGTCATAATGTCTCTTAGCTGTTGACGGTATGTTGCCCATGCCGCTTTTTCTGTATCTGACAAAGGGCTGTCTGCGCCTTGTGTCCAATCACATTCCATCAATCGTAAGTTTCGCAAAGAGCGTAAATTAGATAAAGCAATCTCATCAGCCTTTGCATTTACAGCAGCTTCATCCCAAGTAACAGCGTTACCGTCTGCATCCCAAACGCTAGTGATTACACCATCTTCAATTCTGTAATCAGAAGACGATGGGTTTAACATGAATATTGCCGCCGCTACATCTTCAATTCTTCTAGCCATATCATCCCCTATGTCTTTATGCAGAAAAGCATTGCCGCATTGAACGGCCTTGTTTCACCGCCTGTTGAGCTTGATGCTCTTGAGTTGGTGCTATCTGCGCTATCAAAGTCACTGTAATTCATATAGTTAGTTGTATAGGATACGCTTTGAATTAGCAGTGATTGTGAAATTAAATTCATTGTAAACGCACCTGTGTTGTTTGTGCGCTTGATAAGGCCAGCCCCTGAGTTACCCTGACCATGCGCTACCCTGCCAGTTATTTTTTGCATCTGGTCATTTTGATAAGCACCAACAGACTGCCCACCAAAGGCTGTGCCGCCAGCATCACTTGATGAGCCATGCGAACCAGAGCCACGAACAAAAGCCCCTCGCAAATCAGGCACATTAAATGTTGTTGAGCCATTACCAGTACCCCATGTTGTACCAATAACTGCAAACAAACCAGAATAAGTTGTACGAGAAACAGCAGAGCCATCAGCTGCCAGCCAACCAGTAGGCGCAGATGCCATAGCAAAAGCAGCAACAGTGCCTACGTCTACACCTTGTACAGCACCAGTTGCAATATGGTCTGCTGTAACAGCATCATCTGCAATAGCTGCTGTAATAACAGCATCGTCAGCAATCTTAGCTGAAGTAATAGCATCATCCGCAATGCTGGCTGTCGCAATCGTTGTGCCAGTGCCTAGAAGATTTGATAAATTTCTTGCATTGCTCATATCACTACCCCCTAAGTTGCTATTTCCAAAACTTCTAATATTGATTTAAAAGCATATCCAGATAAATTAAATCTTCCAGTAGTACCAGATACATCCCAGCTTGCGGCTAGCAACTTAAAGGTCATGCTAGTTCCTGGTGCCGCAGTAACAGTGTACATATAACATCTATCACCGTTTTGCCCAGAAGCACCATCTTGTTCATTTGCCCATGAATCCCCTGCACCTCCATCTGTTCCAAGTATCCTAGTTGTTGTGCCGCCAATGGTTACACTAAAACCTAAGTTCATCCTATTTGCACCGCTAGAAGTGCCATACATATGACCATGACCAAACAACAAAAACTTACTATTACGCCCTTTCGATACAAGTGTTACATTAGCACCAAGTTCTTCATATGTTTTTGTTGCTGATAATGTCACTTCAGAAGTGGTTTCAGCGTGTTGAGCCTGAAGGATAGTTCCACGGTCATCAGAATAAGATGACCTACCATTGATAATCCTTGGCATTAGGAAATCTCCTCATAAGAAATGATGATTTCAAGGTCACTAGCCGCAGATGCACCGCCTCTAATCTTTGTATTTTCTTCAAGATAAATCACGCTGTTCTTGTCGGTTAGGACAAGTGTGCTGTCCGCAGGGACATCAATAGTGTTTGCAATTTTGAACCCTGTAGAACCATTATAATAATCAACAGTAACACTTGCGCTGTTTGTTCCATCAACATTTGACACAAGGATGGTGTTAATCTTAAAGACCTTTCCTGACGATGCTGCATTAGCCAGAATGTCTGTTGTTAGTGTTGCCGTCAAAGCCGCTGCATGAGTTTTAGCAGTGATTGTTGATACGTTTACTATGTTTGGTGCTGCCATTTTAACCTCCGAATACTATAGCCATCGCAATAGCTTTGCCCATTGTAGCTACCGATGCGTTGTTAACTTTCAAGTCTGTTGATGTCATCTGCACAACATCACTTCCACCAATCTTAAAATCAATCTGGTCATCAGTATCAGCAGTTATGCTAGTGTCACCATCAGCATCTAACTTGAGTTCTGTTCCGTTCATATCTGCGCTAGTAAATGTGACTGC
>MDTC01126897.1_pt1 | contig 11824 bp, 10 predicted proteins | sample 811181 | NCBI WGS metagenome assembly MDTC01 (sample SAMN05326644, study PRJNA326480) | marine metagenome | isolation source: seawater | place: Pacific Ocean: North | collected 2011
ATTCATTACTACGCCGCACCAAATGTTCGAATTGCTTGTAGTGAAGAATTTCTTACGAAACTAATGCCAGAGTCGCCAAGCCGCACCGAATCAGTACGTGAAATCATTCTTGGGAAACCTGTTCGTGGTCGACGCGAAGTAAAGCAAACAACTTCTATTGACCTTACTCCAGATACCGATGAAATCTGTTTTGATCTGACCGTAGAGGGGCAGGTTTCGACCTATGCAATAACAGAAACTGGACCAATAGCACTCACGTCACGAGGATCTGGACAATTTACCGTTAAAAAACCTATCAAACTTTCTTACGAGGGGTTGGTCGTGGGTCGATCAGTGGCGTCAGCCTCCAATCGAGCACGTCTCATGAACGTCTCGACTAGCTTTGATTCTGTGCCACTGATGGGCTCACTGCTAAGAACTCTTGCTCGCAACCAACATGCAGACAGTTTGCCAGAGGCAAATCGAGAGGTTGCTCAAAAAATTATTTGGCAATCATGTCGCGAGACTGACCGGGAATCAGAAGAAAAATTTACGGCACTCTCAAATCAAATTGATGAATCTTTTTGGCAGCCATTAATACGCTTAGGGCTCAGCCCAACTCCTTTCATGGAGACAACGGAAGACAGGGCCACCCTTCGACTACGAATCAGTGCAGACACGCAACTTGCTGCCCATACTCCCAGACCCCGTGAGCCGAACGAGACACTCTTTGGCTACGAGGTTCATGAATCGACTGTCAACAATACATTCGATCGGCTCGGCATTAATGGCGAGCGTCTTTCACTTGAAAATTTATTCATCCGTGTGCAACAACAATTAGGATTAGAGCCAGAGATCCCAGAAGATCTTCCAGAAGGTGTTGCCGTAACATTCGAAGAAGTTGAACCCCTACGAGTTGATTTTGATGATGGGCTTGTCGAAGTAAAGGTCGCTATAGACGCCCTCGAGAGCGGGCGTCGAAACTGGTATGACGTCATTGGGAGTGTGACATACAAGCCAGTTGGCGTCGGCAATACTGTTTTCCTTCAGAGAGAAGGGCCTATTCGCATTAGTGGACCTGGGCATAGAGGACGGATTGAATTCGCATTAAGAACGATCTTTGGGAAAATTTTTCCGAAAGAACGTCCGCTACCCATAGTGCCAAAAAGAATTACTGATCACCCTCGACTCCAAAACATGACTGCCTTACAAGCAGTGAGTTGGGATGGTTGGATTGCTGTTGCCCTTGGTGGTCCTTCAGAAATTCAGACAGCCGAGATAACAAATGATAAGCCTTCCGTCATCCGCTAATATTTAGGCGCTTGACCGGTTCTTTTGAAGACGCCACGTGCACGGGTTGCAAACATGGCCTGCTCCTCTAACAATTTGAGAAGTTCTACTCCAAATTGCTTTGCCTGAAAGGTCTTTACTGTGTCGACATCGCGAGAGTCATTCCGAATAGAATCTGACAGCATGGGACAAGTCGAGGTGCCAGCGAATTGTTACTGGGGAGCTCAAACTGAACGCTCACGCGATAATTTCAAAATCGGTGTCGATCGCTTCCAGTGGGGACGAGCAGTCAAGCAAGCACTCGGCATTCTGAAAAAATCAGCAGCCCTGGCTAACGGCGAATTGGGACAGCTAGCAGCGGACAAGGTAGAGCTGATCACTCGGGCAGCTGACGAGGTGATCGCTGGGACTCTTGATGACCACTTCCCGCTGGTGGTCTTTCAAACCGGCAGTGGCACACAATCAAATATGAACGCCAACGAGGTGATCTCAAACCGGGCTATTGAACTGGCTGGTGGCGAGATGGGCTCAAAACAGCCCGTGCACCCGAACGATGACGTCAATCGTGGCCAGTCATCGAACGACACCTTTCCCACGGCCATGCACATTGCTGCCGTCGAGGTCATTCACGATAGGCTCCTGCCAGCCGTCGGGCAGTTACGAGACACGTTTGCCAAACTTGAGAAACAGTATACAGACGTCGTAAAGATCGGTCGGACTCACCTGCAGGACGCTACGCCAATCACCCTCGGACAGGAAATTTCCAGCTGGCGGTCCCAACTCGACGACCGCCTGGCGGGCCTCGAACGAGCTCTCCCTGGCCTCTATGAACTAGCCATCGGTGGCACCGCCGTCGGCACTGGTCTCAATGCCCATCAGAAGTTTGGGGATATGGCCGCGGTCTTCATTGCCAAGGAAACGGGGCACCCTTTCGTCTCTGCGGCCAACAAGTTTGCTGCTCTGGCAGCCCACGATGCATTGGTGGAAGTGAGTGCTGCGGAGCGGGGGCTGGCAATGGCCCTCCTTAAGATTTCTAATGACATCCGCTGGCTGGCTAGTGGACCACGGTGTGGCATCGGAGAAATTACGATTCCAGAAAATGAACCGGGTAGTTCAATCATGCCGGGCAAGGTGAACCCCACACAGTGCGAAGCCCTGACCATGGTCTGCGCACAAGTCTTTGGTAATGATGCCACGGTTGCCTTCGCCGGCAGCCAAGGAAACTTTCAGCTCAATGTCTACAAGCCAGTGATGATTCACAACGTGTTAGAAAGTGCTGATCTGATTGCCGATGGCTGTGATTCAATGCGGTTGCACTGTGCAACGGGTATCGTGCCTAATCTGGCACGCATCCAGCATCACCTTGATGAATCACTCATGTTGGTAACCGCGCTGAACACCCACATCGGTTATGAGAATGCTGCAAAGATTGCCAAGAAGGCCCACGGAGATGGCTCAAGCTTGAAAGAAGCAGCCGTCTCCCTCGGCCTGCTCACCGCTGACCAGTACGACGAGTGGGTAGTGCCGGTCGAAATGACCCGGCCACTGGTAACCTGAGAAAGATCATTGCTTCCAATACCACTACTTTTAATCGCAGCCATCAAGATGGATTCTCTTCCGTCTACCATGCCAGAGTTAAATGTAACCAGTAAGGTTCCGGCTAAAACCTTATCAACCCGCTACAACACCGTGAGCACGCTCACCGTCATTGTGTCTGCAAATGGCCGAAACGAATTGACGTTTGAACTCACCTTATGAAGGCACACAAGCCTCATCGGCTTGGAAATGAATCGCCCTTTCTGCCAATGTTCACAATAAGCTGACCGTCACTTTGTGAGAGATTGCCTGGCCGATTATTGATCTTCAAAAACATTGGGCTGTCGCTGACCGCCGTGAAGGTCGTTTCTCCCCCTTCAGCAAGTACCTTGAACTTGGGACGACCACCTGAATCTGGTTTTTCATCCCACTGGGCGATGAGTAGACGTCCCAGTGGCAGACTACGATACCAGTCGATTGAAATACCCTCTGCAGTACTCTCCAGATCAAGCTGACCATCTGTTCGCTGTAGCTGGGCAACCCGGCAGCGGCCCAATGCCCGCAGCTGATACTGCCGGCCCGTCTTCAGTTGCCAACCACTGTTCTGCCATCCAAGCGCAGCACTTACCTTGGTCGTGGCCCCAGCTGCTGGTAATCGGCGACCCGGTGACCAGTTGATATTCATACGACTGTAATCAAACCCATAGTCGAGGTCTGCGGTAAAGGCATCAAAGTCACGGCTGGCAGCGGCACCATTCCATCCAGGATGTGAGGTCAATCGATGCATGAAGGCTGTATCGAGCGGCTGCTGTTCAGTAACCGCAAAGGCCTCTTGATATCGAGGGTGCCTTGCCAAAAAAGCTACCACCGACCAAGCCGAGGCGTAGGAACCGACCGTACCATGAAGCGTGGGCTTGAGTGCAAAGACCTGATCGAGGCTGGGGGCCTCGGCCGACTGCCGCAGCCGCCTGATCATCTCGATTCGCCCAAGTTGCTCAACATCCTCTGGCGTGCCTGGGATCGGCGTATGCTGGAGTTGCGGCCGCCTCTCGACCAAGCGATGCGTTGCCAACCATTCAGCTATGCCCTCAGTGTACCAAGTGGGTGTATTCAGATTCAGGAGAGTCGCCGTAAATGCATGGACACCTTCATGCAATAGAAGGTGTCGACGATAAGCTGGATTCGATTGCTCGGTGAACCAGAATCTGTAGTGCTCACAATAACCGTTCGTAAAGTCTGGGATTGCATCTGGTAATAGACCAGCTTTTCGAAATCGCTCTCGATCAACCACCAAACAGCCAAAGACTTTCCATTTTGAAACAGCCGACAGTGAGATTCTGTAATGCTTCGCCCAGATTCCGACAGCCTCATCAAAAATTTCTGGCAAATCCTCTAAAGCATCACCGGCACGAGACGCTCGATCTGTAATCAGTACCAGATGATTGCTCTCGAAGACTCGTAGGCCTGCCGAGCGCGCTCTATGAATAAGTGAATGCCAATCATGCTCCATCACAACAGAGTACGATTTCCTTGGAGCTTTTTCCTTCTCTCTGGCAAGCCCAGGAATTGACCCTACCAACACGAAAAGAATCACTAAACAAATTCGATCCTGGACTCTTTGATACCTGGACCCCGACCTTCTCTGCCAAGATTCCGATGCTTTTTGAGCCATACAAACACCCTTCTCATCAGAACTTATTTCAGAATATTGCAGCTGGCACGACTGAGCCTCAAAACAGGATACATGGGAACGCTGACAAAGCACGATGGCAGGCTACTTTTGGTAAGAGAGACAAGATTCAAAGAATTTTACGGCTGAAGTGGCCCTGTTGAGCCGAAATAAAAGAGACAGAAGAGTCGGCGCTCGAATCCACAACGTTTTTCTCTGAGACCTATTACGACACCAATGATACTGCATGCTGTAACACATAACGCTGCCTTCACAGTCATCAGCAGGTTTCGCACCTGGTGCGCTTTTTTTGGATGCTGGCTTGTGAGCGTGAACGGTATCGCCCAACAGGTGTTTGTTGCTCCGGGAGTCACGCAAATACCAGTGAATCGGATACAGGCTCCAGGATACATCCCCCCTCCTCTAGTTGTACGTCGTCCATGGTGGTTTACCGTTCAGACAGTTTCAGGACCTGGAGCTGTGGTTCCAGTGCCACGAGTTACAAGGTATCAGCCCCAGCCCTTTCGATTTCCGCCTGCTGCTCCCGTTCTTGCTGGCAAACCAATCACACCACCAACGAGTACGTTCCCCTCACAGTGGGCCGCAGCTCCACCGATTACACCGTCCTCACCAATAACTCAAAAAACTGTTCCTGCCCCGCCTTCGTCTTGGCAGCCAAGTATTCCTTTACCTCGTGAGGAAGCAAAACCAACACCTCCAAAACCCAACACATTCATACCACCACCACAAAGTACGCCAGCTCAAACAACCCCACCACCACCGTCAGGGAACTGGGCAACAATTGCAGTTGATGCAAGCAATCCTCAGCCAAATGCCATGGCCATTACAATTCCTCCCGAATCAGGTGGAACATTGGCAGCACAACCTCATCACAACAATACTCCTCAAAAAACTCCAATACCCGCTCAGACTGTAAGCACCCCCCAGGTACAGTCGCCTGTGCCGGTTGCCACACCTGCTGCAACAGTTGCTTGGTGGCGATGCACCGGTGTCACAGATGGCGACACAATCACATGCCTTGATACAGCTGGACAACAGCAAAAAGTTCGGGTTTCAGATATTGATGCGCCCGAACTGAGCCAACCTTATGGGCGGGAGTCTCGAAATATACTTGCTGATCTCGTATTCGGAAAGTCACTTGCCATTATTGAAACTGGAAGCAATTCAAATGGGTTTGTAACGTGCAGGATTTCTGTTGGCGGAAAAGATGTCGCCCGCGCAATGATCACTGGCGGAGCTGCATGGGTAGATCCCCAATCAACAAGCCCCTACATAAACGATCAACAAGATGCTCAAAAATCCGGCAAAGGGCTCTGGTCAGAACCGACCCCAACACCGCCATGGGAACACCGTAAATCAGCCGTAACCCCTTGGCAGCAAGCGGCCTGATTATTCGTGTTCACTCTTGATAAAAAGCTGACCATCTTCGGCTATATCCACGTGAATCACCATTGGATTACAGCACACTGGACAGTCTTCAACGTAGTCCTGGTGCAACCCCTCGGTGACATCGACTGGAACGACTATCTCTTCACCACATGAATCGCAAATATAATGCGCGTCCATCTCGGCAGGTTGCATCTCGGCTCTATTGCCGTGTAATCGCATATGGCTTAACTGCCATTCCTCATTGGTATTATCCCCATCGGTATTATATTGCATCTTTCCAATCCCTTCGAAAGACCTTTGGTTTGTGAAGGACATAAAGTACCGCTGCAAAATACTATACATACCGAGTCAGCGGCGTAGGATCACCCACTAAAATCAACAACTTCGTAACGCAAGACCTCTGGCAAGAGCAAGACCGAATGAAATATTGCCTGAATACATTTCGACGACAAAACGAAGGGGTTTGACTCATCCAAGCACTCCACTAGACACTCTATTTCAGAGGCGTAGCAGTGCGTCTACACGATAGCCTGTTATCAAATATATAGACTCAGACACTTCGTTCACAATATTTAGAATGTTCAGCAAAGAGCTGCGTTTACGGAGAATAAAACATTGATAAAAACTGCCGAGACATCATCCCCTCACCTATGGTCAGCATTTACAGAATGACCATCGGCACTGTCGATCATGTAATAATACCGATAGCTTACAGACCCAGTTGACTATTTAAATTTGAGCTGGGCGAATAATTTTCTAGAAGCAAACTGAGCCTTGTAACCCTCCACCTATCTGCAAAGCACATTAAGAGGGACCGGCCAAACTAGTCATGCAAGTAGGCTGAGAGCGGGCGACCGGGTTCGAACCGGCGACAACCAGCTTGGGAAGCTAGTGCTCTACCAACTGAGCTACGCCCGCAACTGAATAAGACATTACTGGAAATTGCAGAGAATCCAAACCATACAATAAAGTAATAAAGAATTCATAGGTACACTGGGTTTGGAAAGAGCCCGCTAAGAGCATCACACACGAGGCTTTTCTGAGCCATTTTTAAGCATTTGTAATTTAACGAGGACTCCGCAATGGCAGACCGACCAGAACATGCAGAGAACAAGAACATTGATATGCCTCCACATGAAAATCATGAGGGCGTCACTCACCAGAGTATCAATCGGGCTGAAACAGTTATAAAACAGCCTAAAAAACATCGCTATAAAATCTTTACTCGCCTGATCCTCACATGCATTCTGATTGCTCTTCCGGTGATCGCCTTTGTGCCACAATGGCTCATTTCTGCAAACGGAGTTCGTCAACTTATTATTCGTTCAGTGCCTCATCTGCAAGGAGATGTTCTTGTCGGCAAGGCGTCAATCGGTTGGTTCAAACCACTCAGAATACAGGACGTTGAATTTCGTTCTACTAAGAGTGACCCAACACCCATACGAGTCGGCAGTATCGAAGGGAGAATTGGTTTACTTGAAATTATCAAAAACGGTGGTCGACTTGGAACTATCACTGTAAAGGATACCAAAATTCATCTTGCCTACGACGATGACCATGTTTCAAATCTACAAAAAACTTTTGGCACAGAGCTACAGAAAACACAACCATCAAAACAATCGAATCCTTTAAAAACAGTTTCCCAGGAAGTACATGGCCCAGCCGATGAGCGTGTTCGCATAGCAATGGAGGATGTCCATCTAAGAATTGACGGACCGTGGGCAAGTCAGCCCTGGGAGAGTGAGTCAATTGATATTGAAGTTATTCTCAATCAGTACACCAACGGTATCAAAGAGTGGACACTCACGCCGGTCGCCCTCCTTGACCATGCTCGCCTCAATCCTTCTGTTGCTGCAGGCTTACTTTCTTACGCAGCACCTATTCTCGCAAATACTACTCGAGCTCGTGGAGAATTCTCTCTCGTTATCGACGAAGCACGGTGGATCGCGGGACAAGGAAGAATGGCAACTATCGATGGCAGCCTAACACTTCATGAAGTTGAAGTTGGGCCAGGTCCAATGGTTACAAAAATCGTAGCGTCGTTGCCTGGAGAACTCCCAACACCACCTACAATACGCATAGCTGAGTCCTCAAAAGTACATTTCCGCAAATCGAACCGTCGCATTTGGCACGAAGGTCTTTCGTTTGGAATCCCTCTGAAGTCATCGGGGCAACGGCTTGATATTACATCTGAGGGCTTTGTTGGTATCGATGATCGATCAATCGACCTAACCCTTTCCTTACCAATTCCTAAATCTCTACCCACAGACAGGCCACTTTTTGCCGCGCTCGCCGGCAAAACTCTGAAAGCTTCCGTAGAGGGAAGTCTGGATAAACCCACGTTACAGCTAGATAGTTCATTGAAAGAAACCGTAGCGAACGTTGCCGCTGATTTTCTAAGAGAATTACGAAATAAAAAATCAAAAACGCAACCCGACGGTGCGACAGACGAAACTCGCACTACTGGTGATCAGCCACCCTCTACAAAGATTGACCCAGAAAACATGGACGACTTGACGAATCGAAACGCGTCAGAAGAAAAAACTGGAACTGCAAAAAAACTTGACCAACTCAAGGATCTTTTACCTGCTGAAATTTCAGATGACCCCACAACTGATACCGTTATTGATGCTGTAGGTGGCTTACTCGATGAGGTTGCCAGAAGACGCGCAGAACGGGAAAAGGCAAAGAACAACCTACCGTCCAGCAGCAACGAACAGGATCGTCCAGCTCGGCGATTTCTAAAAAAACTTTTAGATAATAGTGGTACAGAAGACAGCGGCGATCAGATATCTGAAAATACTGATTAGCTTCTGTCTTTGGCACACAGCGCACAAAAAACCGGATCCTGCATCATGCAAGACCCGGTAATATTGGTGAATCTCAGGACAGATTCATGCAGTTTTTATAAAACCGATATCAGGTTTTAGCTGGAGCTGCAGGGGCTTCAGGAGCTGCTTTTGTAGGAGCTGCTTCTTCAGTAATGACCGCACCACCGCCACAGTTACCGTCTGCACATCCGCTTGTGCAATCAGAACATCCGCTTGTGTAATCAGAGCAACCACTTGTGCAACTTGAGCACTCGTTTGATTCACAGGAATTGGCCTGCTCACCGTGGCAACGATTTTGACGACGATTGCGAAGACCATGACTACGACCATGACAACGACGACCGTGGCACCCATGACGGAAACCGGCAACGGCACTAGTGTCGACGCTGATCAGAGCAAAGGCGATTAAGGCGATAAACGCCGCGAATGAAATTCCCAGAAAACGCTTCATTTCTTTCTCCGAAACAAGTTAATTGGTGCCGAATTGCACCGTATTTGCCGTCAACACACAGATCCGATCCGGGACGGCCACCGGAACAGAGAAACCTAGGCAAAATTCATTTATTGGAGGCCCGTTGGAACGACCCACGCTACCCATCTGCACATGTTGCAGGTAAGGCGAACCCTTCAATTTTGAATTTGAGCAAAGGCTAGCAGTCAAAATAAGCATGTCAAGCAATATAGGCTATATGGGGTGTTTTTGAGGCCTGCTGGTCGATATTGCTGGCCGTGACTCAATCCCAAACATTTTGTGTTTTAAGCTTAAATAGCCAAATAATCTGGACACTGAGTGCCTTTTATTACTCACAACCATGGAGTCCGTAAACGAGTGACTTGGCTTTCGTACGGAATATTCACTGATTTCGTCGCTGCGATTGTATTGATCTTAAATTACAGCGGTCTGAAGGCAACAGAACGTCAACGGAATCGATTGCTACTCAACAACCGTTCCGGAATCACCCGAAGCAGTGCGGGCAGTTGGTGACTGTTGTCCTGGCTCCTGCATGGCCAACTTGGCCCGCCGCGTAATCTCCTCAGCGACTAGCTGCTGTTTGGCAAGCATGTCTTCGGGGTCCTCAAAATCCAACAACAATGGCGGCATGTCGGGAAATATTCTCATGGCCATACCAACCACCCGCCATCCCTCAGGATCTAGGCGGCAGACCCAGATCACATCGTCTGTAGTCGTGAATCCCTCAGCATCGGTATCCGTCCAACTGGTAGCTACGTGAACGATATCATCTGTCCCTCCGACAGCTTCACATTCACCCACGCGATAGGTGGCCGTATCTTTTACAGGAGGTGCGACGGAGAGCCCCAGTTCTTGTGTCTTGGCCCGAGCTACATCCGTAAGCATACCGAGCGCAGACTGCTCATCTCCTCGTTTTATGGCCTCAAGGAAAGTTGTCACAGTAACTTTTGCGGGTTCGATATTTGCAATAACCGAGGGCTCTGCACCTCCAGCCGAGCAGCCTGACTGGCTGGTCAGAGCAAGCATGCAACATCCAGCAATGAACGAAAGGAGCCAGAGCGACAATGCTTTCCTGAGACGCTGCCGATACATGCCTCGCACACCACCGGTTGGTGACGACGAATTAGGAGCAACCATTAAAGAGCCTTTCTTCGAAAACATGCCTCAGCTTGCTACCGGAGGGTGGGTTATCCACGCAGGCGACAGTGACAGTTTTTCTAGTAATATCAAATTGTTATGACAGATCATGATGCCCGAGAGACAATGCGGTCAAGGCGAGAAATAGGATTTCGATCACCAGCCCACAGCAGGTGCAACCTCCCCAGTCTTCGTATGTCCCGCAAATCTACAACTTGTGATGAGATAAACTATGATGCAGGAGTTGATTTTTCGCACTGAGGTTTTGTAATGGCTGTTTCGTCATATTTGGCCTGGCTCGCTGGGAACTTTCAAATCAAACAACTTCTTCGGTTTCTGGGTGTGCTTGGCTGTGCTTTAACATCTTCGATCGTATTTGCAGGTCCTGCCAAGCGTCAACCTGCACCACGACCTGAGGATTTCCCTCGTACTGAAATCATTGAGCACGACGCCTTTCGCCTCCTCAATGGCCCTAGACCAAAATTTTCCGTGGCCCCTCAATCAAAAAACCCAGCAGAACAAAAAAAAACAAAACGCAGAACGACTTGGTCGCAACTTATTTCAGGATCAACACTCGGCGATGAAATCAAGGATGCAATGCCAAGACTACAAAAAATAGTGGCTACAAAAACATTTTTTGACAGTCATATCGACGATGCTATTGATGAATTTCGAATGCTCTCTATTTATTTTGAAATCATTGCTGAATTTGATAGGGCAGGAGAAGTTCGTTCGAGCTGGGAAAAAAATGCGGTCGGCTATCGTGAACGTTTTCAGCAATCAGCAAACGAATGCGAAAGGGCCGGAGGAAATCCATACGTCACTGTAAGCACGACCGCTGAAGATCTTGAAAATCTGATTCAAGGAGAACCCACTAATTTCAGCAACCATGAAGAAAAAGATTTTCAGTGGAGCCAACTATGCGACAGATCTTTACTTATGCGTCGCCTTAAAATTGCCAATAAGGCTCTCATATCGGGCACAGCATCTGAGACAACTTTTTCAAAATCAACCGATCAATTATTTCATGCAGCTGAAATAATTGCCTGTTTTGGTGAACTTTTGACACGGCCCGAATTTGTTGACTGGGATGATGCTGATTACAAGGGCCTCTCATGCAACATGAAAGACATGGCGTTGAAAGCGAAGGCTGCTGTTGTCGAGGGCGATTATGACCTCGCTAGGAAGTCAGCAAAGTCTGTAAGCCAAGCCTGCTCAGCATGCCATGCAGACTTCCGATAACATCAGGAATCAAAAACACGTTCTTCCAGTCCTAGCAAACAGCTATGTCCTCAACTCTGCTAGGGGCTGCAGGTCGATAAGTTCAGCCAAACCGGCTTCAGCAATCTCACGACCGGTTACATAACGATGCTGGCGACACCATTCCCGAATGAGATTGGCAACACGGGCATCTTGTTCAGCTCCAAAAAGATTAATTAATAGATTATCCATCTCAATTTCAAGGCTCGCAAAATGACGTGACCATTCAGCTGCCTCAGA
>MDTC01153670.1_pt1 | contig 11823 bp, 12 predicted proteins | sample 811181 | NCBI WGS metagenome assembly MDTC01 (sample SAMN05326644, study PRJNA326480) | marine metagenome | isolation source: seawater | place: Pacific Ocean: North | collected 2011
GTGCGTCAGTGGCTGTGAATAAGGTGACCCGGCGCCGGTGTCGGCGCCAAGGTAAGACCTGCGGGTATAGAAAAATGCTGCTTGTAAGGAACACCAAGACAACCCTTACAGTGTAGTTGTGATGCTATCAGCACTCGTTTCCGTACTATGTCTGGACATGGGTCGCATTTTCCCAACTGATCTGAGAAGCCCCAGTGCTCAGCTCGCGCGTGCCTCACGAATCGGAGACTTTACGGCCGTGCGCCGATGCTTCCTTGATTACGATAGCAACACACTTGACCTAGACACGGCACTCTGTGCCGCCGCGGCTCACTCGCACCTGGGGATCGTCGGTTTCTTGGTGACGTTTGGTGCATCGGACCTTGAGCACGCGCTACTCTGCGCTGTCCTCAGAGACAATGTGCGCATTGCCGCCTACCTCGTATCGAAAGAACGGAGTATTCCGGCAACCAACCTGAAGGAGGCACAGATGTTGGCCTCAAACGTAGGCTCGTTGAACTGTGAATGGATGCTCATGGCACACTATCGGCGCAGTCAAAGAGAGTCGTGAGTAGTATGAATACATTTTACACAAAGAAACAAACAAATGCACTAAACACAGTCTCCACTTTACATGCTCCTGTTGTCTTTACGTTACAATGTGAAAAATAGGAGCGCAAAAGAACTGCAACCTTCCGCTTGACTTATCGGCTTCACTTTCCTCCTAGAAGCGAATTTCCCATGGAAAATCCCTGCATGTCTTCATCGAACGCCTTCATGAACGTTGCATAGAATGTGGTGAACATTCCAAGCGCGGAAGATGTGAGGAACAGGCAGGCGACCATAATGTTAACGTGATCTTTGTCGTTGAGATTGGCAGTCGAAGCAGCCGCCAGGCCGAGGGTAAGATATCCGAAGCCAAAAATGAACCCTTGTCCAACTGCCTTAAGCTTAGGGTAACCCTTCAACATCAGAATCTCGTAAACAACAAGGATTCCCGGGGTAGCGAACGAAAAGATCAAGTAAAGGGTCAGGATCTGCTTTGCAACATCGTCCTGTCCCGTTTCCAGATCATCCCTGTTAGCCAAGACAATGATTGCGGGGATAATCCACAGAGCGGCGTGAACTAGGATAACCATCGGGCCGCCGTTGAAGGTAAGCATTGAAGGTTTCCAGTCCCAAGGGTTGCCGCCCATCAAAATACTCATGATAGTCTCCATAATCGTCATAACTACTCAGATCACAACCGCTCGTTTGTGCACACTTGATCGTTCACTGTCACTAGTTCGATGGTGTGGCCTTATTCTCAGCATAATGCTATCAAAGAGATTGCCGGGTAACCAGTTTTGCGCCCATGAGCGCTGCTGCAACCTTTTGTATCGTTTCGTATCTATCTCTGGTAATATAGAGTTTAGGGGTAGGGTAATTCACCTTTTCGGTTTGGATGTAATACAAGGTGAGTCCGTCTTGCAGCGTCACGATGCGCAGAAACGTTCTGTCAACAAGTTCCCCATGGCCGTCAGAGTAGTCTTCCGAAGCAAACAACTCTATTCGACAGGCAGAGACGGCCACTTCTGCATCGGGTGTCTTGGTTATAACGTCGGCTAGTAGTTGTGGAGATGCGCCTGGAAACATGGGACACAGCACGAGAGCAACAATCGTGTCAAAATCGTGTACTATTTCACCCACTCCAAATGCGCGTTTCTTTTCTATGCGCTTTCTTGATAGCCTTCGCAGCGCCGTTTTTAAACTAGGGTGCGGCACGGTGTCTACAGATCCAGCAAAGTTGTGGTCGTCGAGCATTGGCGAATACAGCGTTTTGTAACCTTTCTGGTTGCGCTTTGTCTTCGCTAGTTTGGAGACAAGTGTTTTTATTACCTTTCCTGCGCGGCGCTCCGACTTTTCCATCCGCTTCAATGCATGCACATCGCCCCTCATAACTTGCATGGTGGTAAGAGAAGCATTTTCACCGTCGCCCAAGATAGCGGTGTCGGGTAGCCACCGCTCTTCTTTTTCAGAACGTGTGTCTGAGTGGTACAAGTGGATATGCGGCGCATTCAGTTTGGAAAATGAACCACTTGTTCAACAATTACCAATACCTGATGTTTTTCAGTATGAACACAAGAATTATGAGACTGCGTCAACATCTGGTCCTGCAATAGTTCACGAATACATTCACCGCCATCACATGCTGTATATATTTAGATCAATGGGAAACTGCCACTATCATTTTGAGGCTATGGAAGGCATGACTACAGAAGAGATGTTTTTCTATGACACACATTGCATCATGTCGTCTGCAATGCTCATCTTTTATGGTTTGGTAAGAGTCGGCGCAATACCACGTGACGAAGTGGACAACATACACATGACGGTCAGAGTGAAAGTGGCGTTGCTCTGCTGCCTTTTGGTCAGCATTAAGTTTGAAAACGATTGTCAAGATTTTCCAGCAGTACGCATTCTTTGGAAAATTGTTGAACCGGACTTACAATCACAACCAACGCATGTTACCAACGAGCCTATGATCATTTGCTCATTTGAGCAACACATTCTAAAATCACTAAACGTGTTTGATGTCATACATACTAACTACCACCGTATCGCAATTGAACACATTGTGAACATGGAAAGTGAAGATCATTTAGACAAGCAAAGTGCCACTAGAGCATCGGCACTGTCATTCTTCTTTGTCTTTAACACCTACAACGAAGTACAAGATTTTGCCAAGCTGTACTCTCCTCATACCATTAGTATGGCGATCGTTGTCGCATCTCTAACATGTTTACAAGAGGCAGATTCAATTCCAAAGCCAAGAAAGGTAAGGTTCACGAAAGAACACCTTCACGTTGCCAGTGTTCTTTTGCAAAGCCTCGTTTCAAAACCAAAGGATTTCACTTTGGGCTTGATAGGTGGCATCTTTTTAGAGAAAGGTACTTGGCAGTACAGCGCTACACGCAAAAGCAACATGTTCAATGCGATTTATTTACTGAACTAATATTACTCGGAAACCTTAGAGTGTATGGGTAGAAGTAGCATTTTGCTCGAATCGCGTTCACTTGAGCTGAGCTCGTACTCGTAATCTTCACGAAGCCTAGACCTTTGCGTAGTCAAACATTTCATAATTAATATCCGTAGTATAATGAATACGCTTACCGAACCAATGCCTATGATTGCCAAATGCAGCATTGTCGAGTGGTCTTTTTGAAATACCCGCTAAATGCCAATAGTAGCGAGTTAAGTTTACAAAATGAAAAATTGTCAGATGGAAAGGCTTATAGGAGACTATCAAATGTCGCTACGCGATCACAAACGCGTGATGCAAGATGTCTATGACGACATGCGACCCATGCATCAGTTGAAGAGAATGCCCATTCATGTGCAGTTCCTGGCTCATATGCGACACATTCTTTCGAAGGACGATGCGTTGATAAGCGGTTGTGTTGTGAATTTCTGTGGTGTGGCAATTCCTGCACCAAGGTGTGAGAAGGTGGTCAAAGATATTCACGACTACGCTTTCAAGCTGGCTCGTATCTTGGATGAAAGCATAATTACTAATGTCGACTTTTTTTTATTTGTCATAGAGGCACTTGCCGGTACGACACACGGGATCTTTGGACATTGCTTGCATTCGCTGTATTCTCCAGACAAAATATCGGTGCGTGTTCCAACTGTCGGTCAGGATTTTGCAGCATGGACACTCTTGCAAACAGTGATGAATTTCTCAGATTTGTATGCCGAAAACATTGTACACAACTGCATTCATAAAATCCCTCACGCATTAGCATGCATTGGATTTATGTGCTTCTTGGTGCGAACACCACTTTCTTCAGCTCTTTTGACTGTTGGAAAAATTGACAACACTGGACTGTCTGCTATTTTCTCTGCAATGATAAACGCTGTAGAACCATGTCGAATGCGCACGCCGTTTGATGTCGTTATGCATACCTCTTTGCCCAATGAATTCTTTTCCTCACACTCTGTTTGCAAACAGTTTCAGGTCATGGTGGATTTATGGCTGAGACCGTTGCCATTTTCTAGCCTACCGGATCAAATTGGCGTTCAGAGCGGGACAGCTGACATGAGATTGGACTCTCTATTGAATCTATCCAGATCTGGGCTTTTGTCTACCGGCGAATGGAAACGACTTGCATACAAGACGGCAGAAGCGCTAGAGCTTAAAAGGGGTGTTCCGGAACAACTTACATACAACTCTGCTCGGGTATGGTCAAGCGTGTGGATGAACACTCTCAACACACTGTTATTGTCAACATTTTCAGTGTCTCGAAGACATTACACGTCGGTAATCGTGCTATGGTTTTACAAAAACGACGTGTTCTGCTGCATAGCACGTAACATTAGTCTCCCACCTCCTGACGCGAGATATGTAAACCGATGGGCCTTGCAGTGCTCAGACGCCGTTGAAAATCTCTTACGAACCACGGGTGTGGTTCCGACTCCACCAAATGGTCGCAATCAACGCCGCAATGCCATGAAAACGTTACGCTGCGTAAAGCGCTGGCATTGTAACACCTTAGAAAACGACCCAACTTCCCGCGAAACTATCGGTCGAATAAATGCTGCAATGTGCATTCCCGAAGATAACGGACTCAAAGTGATACAAAGTGGATTCAATTTTGTATGTTCTGTAGCATTGGTTAGCTACAAAATGCCTTAATGAAACCTAAAACGACGCATTGCATGCAAAACATGCCACCACTCCCGGGTGTATAACAGTCTCAGCATAACACTTGCTACATGACCTCCGTTCAAGGTTAGCCCACTTTTGAGCGGACTCCTGAAACAAGGTTTTTTTCTCTTCAGCTTCTGCTTGTACTATATCAAATGCGAGTTCTTGTACGTACATATAGTACCTACCAGGATTCTCTTCGAAGCACTTCATACACAAGTGCTTGTCGCCGGTATCGTTTTTAAGAGTGTATACAAACTCGCTAGTTTCTTTGGTTTGGCACATTATCTTGTGATCGCAACCGGGGTTGTCGCATGAAATAGTAGAGCCCATTCTTTTTTCACCAATGTGTCTAGACAAGGAGTGTTGCGACTTATAGGCGCCGGGTTGTCGGCGCCGACACCCCGGCGCCGGGGTGTCGGCGCCGAAACATGCTGTGGTGCTGTGCCGAGATGTGCTTGAAAGACAAAAGGTTTGTCTTTGTGCCATTCTTCCCTCTCAGGCCTCGGACTGACGACTCGCTGAAGTCGCACTTGATGAGTAGGCACGCGTGCGTGTGCGTGCGCGTGTGTATGTGTACGTGCATTCTAAAAATCAATCTTTGATAAGGACCAACTTTAGAGGAAACTCTCAACTTTAGAAAAACAGACAAAAAACAGTCAGCTAACCCTAACCTTGATCATAAGCACAAACTTGGTTTGTTGCACAATTACACCGCACACTTGTTAAGACGGGTCGTGCGCTTGCTACTAACGGTTTGGTGAATAAGCGGAGAGCGCCCTGGTTCTAATGTCCATTCCCACGACTCTCCCTTCACTCTTATAAGTGGTTTCTTGACTTGCTTGCCATTAACCTGATAGTCTTTGGCAACAAAGTCCAGGTGTTCTCGAATCCATGTGTACTGTTCTCGGGCAACGATGAAAATGTAGCGCAAATCGCCTCGCCAGTATATCATCCGCGGAGTGTCGGCGCCGATCCCCCGGCGCCGACACCCCGGCGCCGACAACACGGCGCCGACACCCCGGCGCCGACACCCCGGCGCCGACACCCCGGCGCCGACAACACGGCGCCGACAACACGGCGCCGACACCCCGGCGCCGACATACCATTCGACCACCGGATTCCTTGGTTCGACGCAAATAGTTGGTACGCTACCACCCCCGCATCTGCCACCCCCGCATCTGCCACCCCGGCGCCGACAACCCGGCGCCGACACCCCAGCGTCGACACATTCCCCGTTAAAACGTTGAATCGCTTTGCTTACTTTGCGCAGAGATGTTGCTTGTTGATAACAATGACAATGTCTTTGACGGCAACGTGCAGATCAATAATGTGCTAAATACTATGGGACCTCTCACAACACATTCGGATTTGAACTTTGACGAATTTATACGTGCAGCACACCAAGATTCGACCCCTCAGTCGACTTACTCAGAACCGTCAGTACCCACGGAGTGCAACTCAGAGCAAGCCGTTTCGCCATTTCGTCTCCCTTCAACAGGGAGCAATGCAAATGAAACCAGCGCAGAGAAAGAGGGCATGCAGGCTGTTCTGTCCGCAGCATCTGCAGTTATCCAAATGTCTTCCGCCTCGCAAGATGGACAACCTTTTGCACAGCAAGAAGCCGTTAGGACTGTTCTGTCCGCAGCATCTGCCTATAATGCTCGCCTAACAGCTCAAAAGAAAGGTCGCTTGAAGGTGAAGAAGGTTGTTGGCAACGCTGGCTATCTCGCCCAGCATGTTGGTGGCAAGAACAAGATGAACGGTTCAGTTAAGCATCCGACAAACAACCTCGAAAAGGGCTCTTGCGGACGAAGGGCCATTTCTAAGCTTGCCACGGAGCTTGTGGCTCATTGTGACGGCGAGTTCTCGTTCGACAAGTTTGACATAACGTATTTTCTGGACTTTCGGAAGTGGTCACAGACCGAATCTCTTTTCCAAGAGCTCGCAAAAAAAGCGGGTGCATGGAGCAAGATCGTAAAGTTTTGCATGCTGGTAGACGGCCACGGCGATAAGGATTGCTCTGGTGCTCCGTCAAAGGCACTGCGAAGCTTCTCTCTCGTTTTCAATGGCGCTTACACAGATGGCATCCAGACAGTGGTGTCACCTTTCAAAACGATCGAAGCATTGCACTTGTATGATCTGGAGAGTGACAGCGATGGGAGATTTAAAGATTTCATCAACAAGATGGCCATCGAACTTGCAAAGAAAGTGGGTGGCTCAATCAAACTGGAGCAGAAGATTAAAAACATTGACAAGGATCTGAGAAAGTGCGTGAAGGATATCAAGCTCTACACGCAACGCGACAAGATTAACGCGATGTGGACTACGTGGCAGGAGTCCGCGGAGCTGGATTCGAAGTTGGGCGTCATGCCGTCGGACGATTCCGTTATAGCAAGCATGCTTCAAGACGACAACAGTGAAGAGGAGTTTGAGATGCCCGAAGAGGCAGGAGAGGCAGGAGAGGCAGAAGAGGCAGAAGAGAAATAAGACAAAGTACAACACGTCAAAGGAAAAAAAAGCAAAATGCGCGTTTGGTAATAATTGTGTTTCATCCGTGCACGTTTGCTTATTCTTTGTCTTCACATTCTTTGGGTTTTCGTGAAATGAGTACTTCCCAAACTCCCTTTTCGGAAGGCTTCTTCCGCTGAACATTGTGTGCCAGCAGGAGAGCTTTCGATCTGTCCAGTGAATACTTGTGTTTCTTGTCAGATATGTGTTCAAGGGCAACAAATTCCCAATCACTCTCTGAATCTACTTCTTCGATTACCCAGCTTTTTCCTTTGCACGTAGCAACTAGTATAATGGACATACTTTCGCTATTTGTCACTCTTATTTGTCACTCTTATTTGTACACGAGTCTAAATTAGCGAAGGTGATATGCCCCATTCACTTTTTGCATTTCTGGCAAGCGTTGTGTTTGTATTCGACGACCTTTGGCACTCTAACTCTTTGCCAGTTTTAAAGGTTTCAGAGAACGGAGCTTTTCTGTCGGAATGGCCTTCTCTTAACGACGAAAGTCCACCTTGTCAATTTTATAATGCCACCTATCAGTTCTCCGATGGGCTGTGCAGCCATTTTGCCATAGCAAGAATGAGTGCGTCTACTCAACAAGAAGCAACTGAACGTGCACTTGCTTGCGCCGCTTATCACGAAACCGACTGTATACTATCTGCTGAAATCGGTCTTGCTGTTCCAGCAGCATTTGTTTACGATCAAGAAGCTGGTTTGAAAATGGTAATCGCGCCCAAAATTCTTCCATTACTAAATAACACTGCTACTACAAAACGCATTGGGCTTCAAAACCCAGGAAGTGGCGTGAAAGAAATGCTCTTTAATGAAACAGTACATGTTCACTACCTGCGAGGCGGTAGTCGAGTCATGGAAGATGAGGTATTCTATGGCAGTTCAGCGTATTGCGTTCAACTTTTGAGGTTCTCGTTTGACTCGTTGTGTTGGAAAGAAATTGATTAAATTGTGTTTCTTTTGTAAAAACAGTACACAGTTTTAAACTCTAAGACTACGAGAAAACAGAAGTGCCATTTCACAGAAACCGTCAAATCCACCTTTGCTTGCTTGAACTTTTGGCGAGCCATTGTTCTGCACTTTGTAAACGCACCACGTTTTCGTGGAAGGCACAAGTCCGAGTCTTGTGCAATGTTCAGGTGGCGGCTTTGCTTCTACAAAGGGCACGCTTATGCGTCCGGCGAATGCGTCTCCCTTTCGCACTTTCTCCGGAGTCTCCGCAAGAATGATTGCGATTCCTGAGAGCACTGCGGCTACTTTGTGGATCAGGTCAGGGTCGCTTTCCCAGGAGTATTCTGCTCCCCGCATGGCGGCTTCATGCGCCGAATTGAGAATTTCGGTGTAGTTTTTCGTGGCTTCCAAATTGGCTTCGCGTGGCAGGAGTAGCGTCCGCCTTACGCCTACCACGTCATGTGGAAGCTTAAAGCTCAGTATCATGTCTCGCAAAACCGCCTGTCCGGCTTCCGATTCTGCGGCAGAAACCAGCGCTGAAAGCTTTTCTGTTTGTAAACTATTGGCATCATTGAGCATTCCGACGGTGTCGAGTGTAAGAAAGGACAACGCGTCCTCGGCAACTGGCGCAGCATTTGACATGACAGATCGCATCATGGCGGCCGAACTGCATTTGAAGAAAATTGCCGTAAGTTCTTTCAGGTTAGACATCGCAGCAAACGTGTTACAATACTTTGCTTCACGCAATGCAGCTCGACTTACGCTAGTATCTTGGATATCGCAGTTCATGTCAAAAGAGGTTCCACATTCTTCAGAAAAAGTGATCTGAGATAAGCTGGTCGACTTCCATGCTTTTATGATATTTTCGTCGTGTCTTTGGATTCTCTTGGGCATCTGCTTGCTTATTTTCATTTCCTCAGTGACCTCTTCGAATTCATCACACAATATCTCGGAGTTTTCTTCACATAAAACCAATAGGGAAAAAATCAACGTGGTGGTTGTCTTTAAAAGCTCTTGTGTCTCGGGCGTTTCCACTTCTGCGTGTATGCGTTTCGTACAAGATATTCCAGTACAAAGAAGACACGTTCTTGATGTTGGTGTGACCTCAAACCCTCCCTGCAATAGTGTGTCGCGTGCTTTTAACATGGCCCTGGTTGCCGATCCGTGTTCTGCCACCGAAAGACCCTTCGTGAGCGGCGTTCCAAGACATCTGTGTATTTTAATGCACAATCCTTCCAATTTTTCTGATTTACTACCACACTCCTGCGCCCCAGTAACGGCAACAGAGTTGCTAGACCCACTAGATGACATGAAAATCGCATAGACACAGCACGGCAATGTTATTCACAAGCTTAGCGAGTGGCATCATGTAGGCAAAAAAAACAAGCAGAGTTCGATGTTTGATATTTGCGTCTCTGCCAACACGCAATATCACAGCAGCAACCGCGCATCCACTCTTTCAGTTCCAATTGTGAACCAGGTTACTCAGGCTGGCTGCCTGTGCAAGTAGTTGATTGGCAATAGTGTTCCCAAATTGTGTGATTGGATACATATTAGGGTGCCATCCCTGACCCCATAGAATGGGACCACCCACCTGTGGTGCGACGGCGGCCTGTGGTGCGATGGCGGCCGGTGGTGCGATGGCGGCCTGTGGAGGTGGCGCACTCGGTTGTGCGCGGGACCTGTTCGCTCCCTGAAGCCTAGTCACAACTTCCTGTTCGGTGATTGGTTTGCTAGGGAAACTTCCGGTTTTGTCGTCGAGAAACATGCACCCATTAACAATGCGACCGACCTTGCGCCAGCGTCCATCCTCCGATTCCAAAGCCTCCATATCGGCATCCACGACAGCTTTTGCGAGTGTGAGTTTGTCTTTGTGCATGAGATTTATGGCGTAGTCGACCGATCCCTTTGCTATGAGGTGCACAACCTTGACAGGGCAGGTTTGCCCAATACGGTGCACCCTTTTCTTCGTCTGTATGACTTGCATTGGCGAGTATGGACGAGAGCCCCAGAAAATGACAGCATTTGCACCAGGGACAAGATGCAGACCGGTGCCACCGGCGTCTACCGACATTAGCATGACGGTCTTCGGATCACCCAAGAAGCTTGTGGTGGCCTCGCTACGCTTCTTGAGAGTAAGGCTTCCATTGTAAAGGATGACATTGCCGATACCAGGGCATTCGCGGAAGAGGTATGCTTCTGCAACAACCATCAGGGAGGTATGGCAAACTGCCACCATGACGCGACTGAATCCCTCTTCCTGGAGCTGCAGAATGGCTGATTTAAGCGCCCGAAGCGACCCTGTGTTGTCGAGTGAGCACTTCTGCACGAGTTCTGGATCCGATTGAACCTCCTTGGCACCTTTCAAAGCAAGAAGTGGAGAAACCATAAACTGTTGAAGAGTTTGAAGATACGCCATCAATTTTTGCAGATCCTGTTGTGTTGCCTTACCCTTCCGCTCAAGAGACATGCGCAATTTGCGAGCTCGCAAAAGAGCCAGGTTGTACTGCTCGGCGTGTGTTGGGTCAATGCACGCATCAAAGTCTCTGTAGTGATCAGTGATTGGTGGAAGGTTGAGGCACGTGTCGTGGACACGGTCGAACAAATGCTTTTGAAATGTCCGAATAGTCTCAAAATTCACTTTAGTTTTTTTCTTGTCAGTGAACCACGTCTTTTCATCTTTGTATCCTCCTGCTTCACTACAACCAATGTCCATGGCAGTTGAAATGCCAACCAAATCCAGTGGCTTGTTGAAGATAGGCGTTGCCGTCATTGCCACCACTTTTTTGGCATTAGTAGAGATAATCTCGTGCCCTTTAGTCCACCGAGTCAGAGGGTTGCGCATAAAGTGCACTTCGTCGATTCCAACGAGATCAAATTGCATGTTGAGCAAGGGGTGAGTAGCCACGTGAGGTTTGTGATCCCACTGAGACAACCAGTTTCCGTTGTCGTTCTGATGATGGCGTTGCACATACTCGTAACAACTAGAAAAAATGCGACCAATCAGATCCCTCGAGAATATAAAAAAATCGTGATCTTTCAAAGACTTTGCGGTTACTTGATTAGCTTTATTTGTCATCAGAATGCGGTTTTCCGGAATGCGAAGCGTGTTCAAGCAGGCATTCTTCCATTGTTCCAAGCACGAAGCTGGTGCTGACACCATGGTCTTGCGCTTGACTCCTCCCGAAAGCGTGTGCATGCCAGCTACGATCAAGAGAAAGGTGAAGGTTTTGCCAGTACCAGGATCGTGACACATGATCATTTTATTTTGCTCGGGGTGTATAGCTCTCTTGGCACATTTGCGTTGATGGTCGTAAGGCCTGTTTTCGCGAGCTCCATCACAGCCTCGCATTCGTTTGCGCAAAAGTCCAGTCACATCTATGCCATTGACGTTGCATACACCAGTTAATGCCACGGTAAACTTAGTCGTTCTTTCCTCGGATGTGCTTGCCTGAGGCTTGTGGTTCTCAGACGTGCTTTCCTCTCCAGGATTCATGGCCGGCTCTTGAGTCGCTACGACGGTAGTTGGTGCCCTTGGGTTCGTTCCCAAAGCTCTCGGGTTCGGCGCCGGGTTCGGCGCCGGGTTCGGCGCCGGGTTCGGCACCGGGTTCGGCGCCGGGTTCGGCGCCGGGTTCAGCGCCGGGTTCGGCGCCGGGTTCGGCGCCGGATTAGTTTCATTA
>MDTC01261171.1_pt1 | contig 11823 bp, 13 predicted proteins | sample 811181 | NCBI WGS metagenome assembly MDTC01 (sample SAMN05326644, study PRJNA326480) | marine metagenome | isolation source: seawater | place: Pacific Ocean: North | collected 2011
ATTTATGGAAATGATAAGTATAGAAGGAAAAACAAATTTTTTCGAGAAACGTGTAGGAGAATATGCGCTGGCAACAAAAGATAAGGAAAGTGATATATTTAGTATGGAAGAAGTAGATTTTTAAATTAAATTTATATGGAATCTTTGATTTTTGCATCTTTTTTTCGCATGTAGTTTTTCATTTATATAATCTTTTTTTGTTATATCAATAACTTTAATATTTTTTTTGTTGAGTTGTGATATTTTATCTGTTAAACTAATAAAATGATTTATACAAATTGTATTATTATGAATTGTATAATTTAAATCAAATATAGTTTTAATTCCAGAATTAGTTTTATGATTACCTGTCATTGTTATATCATGATTTCTAGTTGAACCGTGAAAGAAATGTAGTATATTAGGATTATTTATTTTGAAAAAAGTGCTTCTATCTATGGTTAGATTAGCTTTTAATGCTCTACTTTGTAGAATATTATCCTCGTATCCCCATGTCCAAAAATTAGGAAATCCGTTGATTAATTTGAAATCGTGTCCGGTTATTGAAACGATACCGCCAAGTAGATGTTCAAATCCATAGAAATGTTTTATAGTTCCTCTGGTTGTTTCGTAGTTGATAATATTTTTTTTATAAGGTAAACTATCAACGTCGTGGAATACAAATGTAATATCCTGATAATGCTGTTTATATTTTTCCATCATCGCCATAAATCCAATATTTTTCATAGCTCCTCTATTAAAAGGTCTTTTATCGTTTTGCTCTGCGTAGTATATTTCATAAGTATTTTTAGGTATGTCTTCTAAAATGTGTTTCATATAAACATCAAAAAAATGTTTATGTTGTATTCTATCTCTGTAGGGTACTATGAATATAATTTTTGGGACCATATAAATAATTGTATATTATTTTTCAACATATTTATCATAAATAGATTTCGGTATTAACGTAGTTTGTATTTGTTCGAGTTTTTTAAAGCACTTGTTAATAGTTACTTCACTTATAGAGGTCACAGTATTAACATCTTTTTTACTTATATTTAAATTACATAATTGTGATATAAAATATATGATTCCAGCGGCGATAGAATTCGGAGTATTTTCTGGTATTAAATTATCTTTTTCTATTTTTAATGCTATAAACTGGCAAAGTTTTGTAAGTTCTTTATTTATGTGTAATGGACTGCAAAATCGTTCAATAAAAGCCTGGGGTTTAGTTTTACAATAAGAAGTTTTTTCTTCATTTTTTTTATTATTTTCTATTATATTAATTAAGAATACCGCATTTTTACAACCTTTTGTGGCACTTGAAGGATCTAAATTAAACATAGTGGCAATTTCTCTAGCAGTTCTCGGATTATTATTTATTCTGCAAGAAATGTAAATGGAAGCAGCTATTATGCCATCTCTATTATATCCTCTAAATGTTTTTTGTTGTGAAATTTTTTTATGATATCTCATGGCGTCATCTATAATTAATTTAGGTATTCCTGCATTACCTGCCATAAGAGCGATTCTAGAGATTTCATCATATAAGGCCTTTTCGTGATATGGCATGGATTGCCATTCAGTATATCTTCTTATTTTTCTCATTTCATAACTAGATCTACCGTTTAAAACTATTTTGCATCCAAATGAAGATTCTTGTAGTAAAGGATTTATAGGCATTCCGCATCTAGTTGGATCGCTGGACGAATTATCATCCGCTCCATAGTATCTCCATTCAGGTGTTCTATCTAAGGTTTTCCTAATGATTCCGCATTTTTCATTTGTACATATTAAAAATCCTTCGCAATTATACGACAAAGGAGATGAACATGATTCACAATTATTTAATGAATCATTTTCTGTATTTTGTTCTTTATTTTCAGATGAGTGTATTTTTTCAAATATACAAGTTACTTTATCATTATCTATTTCCATCATGTTATTAAATTGGTCCCATATTTTTGTATTATCTTTTTTGTGTGTCTTTTTTTTCGTTTTTGGTACAATTTTAAACATTAATTATTAATCTAGTGTTTTATTTTTAATTCAATTTTTTTAAATATTATATGTAATAAATTATATATGGGAATAGTTCAGTCAAAAAAAGAATTTATGACAGATAATGATTTATTAACATTATTAGACTTCATGTCTAGTAAATATCTATTATCTTCCATGTATGAAGAGATGACTAACTTAAAGGATCCTAAATATTGTAATGATTTAGTGATAATAACCTCTGATTTATTAGATGAACACTTTACTTCTAAAGAAATAGATTTTATATACTCAAAAAAAGTTGATAGTGATAAAGAGGTAGTAGTTAAAGAGCCTCTTAAAATAAGTAAAAATATAAAATACTTAAAGCAAGAAGAGGAAGAAGCCAACGAAGAAGCCAGCGAAGAAGCCAACGAAGAAGCCAGCGAAGAAGCCAACGAAGAAGCCAGCGAAGAAGCCAGCGAAGAAGCCAACGAAGAAGCCAGCGAAGAAGTGGATGAAGAAGCCAACGAAGAAGCCAACGAAGAAGCCAACGAAGAAGCCAACGAAGAACTGGATGAAGAATTAGGTGAAGAAGAAGAAAAGGATATTCGCAGGGAAAGACTGATGTTTGGAAGTAAAAAGGATTTCAATACGTTTTCAAAAGAAATACAATTAAAAAAGAAGTATAAATGTATAGGTATAGCTAAATTTTATGTTAAAATAGCTCACATATATGCTGCTATAATGACAACAATAAATCCTATATATAAATTTAGGGATGATTCTGGTGAAGAACAGCAAATAAAAATGAGCGAATTAAAAGATCTAGAATTACCAAAAGATGTAAAGATAGAACCGGCAGGTATTTGTGATGCTAGAATTAAAATGTTAGAGGAAAATTATGAATATTTGAAAAAAACAAGGGAGCAAGTAAAAGAAACTGAAACCGAGAAGAAAACCACACAACCTCCACCCCATTGCAAGAAAAGACGTGAGAATTTGGAAAAAGAGCCTGGTATTCCAGAATTAGAAAAATTATATTACGATGTTTATGACTTTGAAAGGGGTGCTTTTAATAATATGTCTACAGAAATGTATAAGATATATTTAAGTGACCTTAAAAAATTTTACAAAGCGTTTACAGGAAATGATTTGTCAAATAAGGATAACATTAATAAATTTTCTGATATAAAAATGAACGATTATAGTAAAACGGAATACTGTGATACGGGTTCCGAATATATTGTTAAAGACGATGCGTCTTTAATAGAAAAGTATGGAGCACATATCAAAGATGCGCTTGAAAAAACGAAGGAACGACACAAGTCATTAATAGAAATATTAGATTATTTATTTGGATTTACTTATGATGGAGAAGATATAATGATAAGGCCTGAAATAACCTATGAGGATTTAGGAGAAATTGTTGAAAAAACAACAAAAACCATAGTTAATTTATATACAGAGTGTGAAAAAGATTTTAAAAAAGGAATTAACATATTTGAAGCATTAATACAATTAAAAAGAATAGAACTGAAACCTTTGCAACAAGAAGCTGCATCAGAGGCGGCATATGTTACTATGGTAAATGTTTAAATAAAAATAAAAAATTTTCTAAACCAAATATATAATATGGTAAGAACCCGAAAATCGGTAAAATTGTCTAAATCGCGTGCGCGTTCATACAGACGTCGTTTAAGATCATCACCATGTAGAAGAAAGGGTCCTGCGGTATGCCGTGGAACCGCGGGCTGCAAGTATGCCAGCGGAAGAAAGAGAAGTTATTGCCGAAGAAGCAAGAGTACTAGACGTTCCAAGCGTGGAGGTGGTCTTAAGAAAGGGCGTTGCGGCGGCACCGACGATAAGTCAAGAAAAAATAAGTCGGGTGGAGGAGTCCAAGGATTTGGCATGTTCCGCAGAGCTTAAGTAAATAATTAATATAATATCATTTTAATTATTTAACTAAGTCTGTTTTCTAGTTTAGTTAGGAGTTCTTCGTTATAAATTAAATTTCCAAGAGGTTTATAATCTTTAATTGGTTTAAATTTCTTATCATCCTTGTTAGATGATGTATATTTGTTTGATAATTTAAATGGGGTTTCTTGACCTTGTTGAGATTTTTCATTTTTATTTATTAGCTTTCCATAAGAATCAACTTCCATTCCTGTTTTTTTTTTGATTTCATTTCTAACATAATCAGGAATCCAGTGTTTCCATGAAATTAAAATAACATTTGGGTGTATATATTTAACCAAGAATCCATTATCGATGAGTTTATCCATAATATATGATATACAAGCTCCTTGGTCATATTTAGGTACGCCTATCATAACTTCAGGAACAGCAAACCAACAATATTGAACATTTAATCTTTGTCTGGATGTTATTTTAATTTTAGTATGAACACGATTTAATAATTTGTTAAAAATTTCCAATTTACTTAAGTCGTAATGTTTCTTTTTTTCATATAGTTCATCTATATTTATTTTTTCGTTGAAATCGTTCATATTATCAATGTTAAAAACATGCGACATTTATTTTATATATAATCTATTATAAAAAAATTAAATATAAATAACATATTTATTACTATTATGACAATAAAACACATAGTAATTAATGGTGGTGGTCCTAATATGTGGTATATGTATGGCGCATTAAAACATTTACATGATAAAGAGATATGGAAATTAGAAAATATAGAAAATATTTACGCTACATCAGCCGGAGCGTTATTGATGATAATTGTAATATTAATTAAGGATTGGGATAAAATAGATAATTTTTTAATAAACTGTAGTTGGAATAATTATATAGATGCTTCTATAGATAAAGTTTTTATATTATTAAAAAGAAAAGGTGTGTATGATAGTAAAATATATAAACAGATTATGAGACCATTATTGGAAATGAATGATTTATCCGTGGATTGTACTATGAAAGAGTTTTATGATTTTAGTGGTATAAATGTCTTTTTTTATTGCAGTAATTTAAATAAATTTACGTATTCATGCATATCAAATGAAAATGAACCATCTATATCGCTGCTAACAGCTCTTCAAATGACTAGCGCGGCCCCTCCAATAGTTGAACCGGTACTTTATAAGAATGAATATTATTTTGATGGAGCCCTCTTTTATAATTATCCTTTAAAACCTTGTTATGATAATGAAAATGTGAATCCTGACGAAATACTAGCTTTAAAAAACATGCAAAATTCTTGCGATAATTCGTGCAATTTAGCAGAACACGATACTTTTTTTGATTATATGTCTGTTATATTAAAAAATTTTATACTAAAAAGTGATAATATGTTTATTCAACCTAAAATAAAAAATGAAATACATTTAATGTTTAAAAGTACAATTAATTATGAATATTGGAATAAAATTTTAAATGATAAAAAATACAGAGAATCTATTAAACAAGACGGAATAAATTGTGCTAAGTTATATTTACTTTATTCAACTAGTACCAAGTAGCTTTCCTAACTTTGTCGTTAAAAAGGCTGTTAAAGAGTCATCGGTTATTTTAGCATCTAATTCTATATTTTTCCCATCCGGTTTAAATAAAACAACTGTAGGATATCCTTCTGGTTTATATTCTTTAATTCGCTCTTGCATTTCTTCATCGGCCGTTTCATATTTTTCAAATTCCTCGTGTCGGTCTGTTTCCGGATTATATACTATTGTATATAATTTATAATCCCCCCATTCGGTTTCATCCATTTTATCCTCAAACCATTTTTCATAAAAGGTCATATCTTTTAATTTACAGCAGTGAGGGCACCAGTCCACGGAATATAAATATAGATATGCGTTAGATTGAGTTGCTGTGGATGTAGTTCCTGTGGATGTAGTTCCTGTGGATGTTTCTTTACTTTGAAGAGGAAATTCAGTCTTCGAAACATAATCCGTATATAATTTTGGCTCTACAAAATAGTAATATACGTATATAGATATTCCTATTAAAGTTAATAATAAACATATATAGGCAATCCATTCTGGATGTATAGCACTAAATATACTAGATTCTACCAGACTAGTCATAATACTTATAATATTATATATATATATATTAATTCAGTACTATAAATACGAATTAATATATAAAATTGGTTTAAATTCATAACTTCATTATAATTTATGTGGATTAGAAACAAAAATTATATGCTGGTTGAAATAAAAAGATTAGACTATTTAACAGATACAGATTATTACAACGCTATTATAAAGGAAAAATTTGGTTTTACTATAAAACAAAATAATAATACCAGAGAAACTATTATAAATTTAATAGGATATAAAAATTCCTAAAAAAGAATTTCTAATAGTATTTATATCTATGAATCGTAAAACAAAAAAAAATAAAAAAAAAAGAGTTTTTTCTAAGAAAAATTATAACAGTGGGGACGGTATGTTAACCACCGTGTGGGGACCTAGTATGTGGCATTATTTACATACGATGAGTTTTAATTATCCAATAAATCCTACGCCACAGCATAAAAAAAAACATAAAGAGTTTATATTAAATTTAACACATACATTACCGTGTAAATACTGTAGAATTAATTTAAAGAAAAATCTTAAATATCATCCGTTAAAAGCATGTCATTTAAAAAACCGTGAATCCTTTTCTAAGTGGGTTTATGAATTACACGAATTTGTAAATAAAATGTTAAAAAAAAAATCAGGACTTACTTATTGTGATGTTAGAGAAAGATATGAACATTTTAGAGCAAGATGTAGCACTAAAAAATCAAATAAGTTATTTAAATTTAGAAAAACGCGAAAGGAAAAGGGGTGTACTGAGCCTTTATACGGTAAAAAAGCCAGATGCGTTATTAAAATTATTCCACAAGATAAAAAATGTAAAACGATTCAGATAGATAAACAATGTATTAAAAAAAAGGTTTAGTGCATCGTTATTTTTATTAATTTTTAAACTCGCTAAAATCTGTTAATACTGGTTTTGGTAAATATTTGTCTACAACTTCTGGAGTATTTATATCATAGTTGGGTACTTTTTTACAATCAAATGCTGGTTCAGGGCACCTGGCGCATGGTGGACAAGGTGGGCAAGGTTTCTCCCGTTGTTTATCGCATGTTCTAGGACATACTGGAGGAACCATTTGTGATTTTAACATATAGGAGTCATGATCTATTCCTTCATACGATTCTTTTTGTTTTGATTTTAAATTTTTCATTTTTTGTGTTTTCTTATCTGTTAAAGACTCTAGATTTCGCATAGTTGCCATGCCTTCTACTAAAGGGCTTACAAAAGGTGCAACTATTAGAAAAAATAAAAATATCATAAATAGATGAATCCCTTTAAGTTTCATATAAAGTATATACGGAAAATAATTGAAAATAAAAATATAATTATCTAATATATTAAATGAAATCAAATGCAAAGGAATCTTTAAAAAAAATGTACAACGATACAGACGATAATCCATTAAATATAGAGATTGGTATCGATGAAGCTGGAAGGGGGCCAATGTTTGGAAGAGTTTATGCCGCGGCGGTTGTTTTACCTAAAGACGATACTTTTAAACATGAATGGATGAAAGATAGTAAAAAATTTCACTCGGAAAAAAAAATAAATGAAGTTGCCAGCTATATAAAAGAAAATGCCATTAGTTGGTCTGTTTGCTACTTAGATGAAAATATTATCGATTCCATTAACATTAGACAGGCAACTCTTAAAGCCATGCATATGTGTGTAAAAGATATTATAAATAAATTAAAAGAAAATCAAAGGATTTCTTTAATTCTTGTTGACGGTAATGATTTTAAACCTTACTTATCATTTGATATGAAAACTAACTCGTACCAACAATTAAATCATACCTGCATAGAAGGAGGTGATAATAAATACACCGCTATTGCAGCTGCCTCCATATTAGCTAAAGTTGAAAGAGACCTTTATATAAAAAATATTTGTGAGCAATATCCGGAACTTAAAGAAAAATATCAAATTGATAAAAATAAAGGGTACGGAACAAAATATCATATGGAGGGTATCCAAAAATATGGAATCACTAAGTGGCATCGAAAAACATATGGATTATGTAGAAATTATGCGAATTCGTCCATATCGGTAGCAAATGAGGATATGTAATCTCTCCAGAGATTTTTGTTGAAACTCCCGTGATATATTTTTGGAACTGTATCACACATGTAGCGTTTAAAACTTTCAAGTATATACTCGCCTTCTTCTTCGATGTGTACATTATTTTTGAAATATTCATACATATAATATGTAGCTTCACTTGATTCTAGCTTGTCTATTGGTTCGCCTTTTATATTGTCTATAAATGGATCTCCTTGACACGTTTCTCTCCAGATAGTCTCGAATAAATTCATCGAACCTCCTAATGCAACGTTTTGAAAAAGTATGGGGCGACCATTCTTAAAACCAATAACTGTGTTTCTGTAAATAGATTGCTTCTTCGTGGGGATTTTATTTATTTTTTCCATTTTTTATTATAAATTATTTAATTACTTTTTTTATTTCAATTTTAAAAATTGAAATAAAATTATTTAAATGTAGAACAAACAAATAAATAAATGAAGATAATTGTTTTTGACACCGAAACAAATGGGTTAATTCCTAGAGATAAAAATATTGTATCTGAAAATTTACATATTATGCCTTATATTGTTCAGTTAAGTTACATTTTGTTTGATACCATTTCTAAAAAAATAGTTGTAGAGCACGATTTTGTCATTCGCGTTCCTGATCAGGTTGAAATAAGTAAAGAATCTTCAAATGTACATGGGATTACAAAAGAAACTTCCAATACCAGCGGTATTTCTATTATTGATGCATTAGAAAATTTTAGTATTTGTTTAAAAAAGGCTGATATAGTGATTGCTCATAATATATCCTTTGATACAAATATGATAGCAATTGAAAGTCTTAGAAATAATATGGATGTTAGAATGCAATTTAACCGTAAAATTAATTATTGTACTATGAAAAGAACTGTGGAATTATGCAAAATTTCTGCGGTAAGTAAACAAAATAGACATTATTTTAAATATCCTACATTAACACAATTACATGAACATTTGTTTGACGAAACACCTTTGGGTACACATAATTCTATGGCTGATGTCTTTATTTGTTTACGCTGCTATTATAAAGTGAAATTTGACGACGATTTGTGTAGTTTACCCAGTTTTAAACGAAGTTTTTATAAAATTTGTAAATGATCTAGTTTTTCCTTAATCTTCGCTCTCGCTTCCTTTTACGCATTCTCTTTTTTTTCCATTTAGCACGCATTTATATATTTTAAGTATTTAATAGTTTTAAGTATTTAATATTAATTTATTGTGTGTAGTATATATATTATGGCAAATAATACATCTATAATAAATACACTATATCTTACTTTTAAAGGAGCAAATGAAAATGCCAATCTTGACGAGACGAAAAATGGAACCGTTCTTGCAGAAGTTTCTGGATGTCTCAGCAATGATGAAAAACAAATTAAAGAAGATTGTATTGTATTATACTACGTTGATACGGATGGATTGGAAAGAATTATAAACTATAAACCAATCGCGGAATTATATGGGTACAATAAGAGTAAAGAAACGTCAAAGAATCGTACTATAATGGATTTTAAAGAAGCAAATCTTATGGTAAATTTTATGGATGTCATTAAAGATGGAAATGGAACAATAAAACCTAATACTCTTGCAAGGCTCGCGCAAGAAGGATCCTTGAATAAGGGTATGTATATGATTAGTTCATTTGAAGATATGCTTTCTTTTAGTCAGATAAAAGAACTTCGGGATAAATGGGAGAAAGACCTCATGCGCAACGCGTATGATCTTGGTCGTCTCAACCATTTTTCACTTGATAAAGTTGAAGGAACAAGTTTCCATTTGACGTCGAAAGGACCGTCAACCGATTACATTGCGCTCGACGCGGGAAAGCCGATAGGCACTATAGACGGCAATATGTCATCCCCCCTCGCCCCTCTTTTGTCTACATGGGCACGATGGGCTGATCCCGCATCGGCCGGGAATGCAATGAAATCTATACCGGGACCAAATGGATATATAAAGAGTAATAAGGGTAGTATCTTCGGTAATGGCACCAAATTTTTATCAGTAATTATTGATGAAAAATATTATCATGTTATGGGACATGGAAATACATACAAAAGACATGGAGAACCCGCCAACATGGAAGAAGGAACGAATGATGAACTGTGGAATAATACAAGCTACTACTGGAATATGGACCTGAATCCGGGATATCAAAAAAGTGATAATAGAACGGTATTGAGTTATCCTCCACCCCCTGGTATTTCTATGACGTTAGAGAAGAGAAAAAAAATAGCAGACGAACCAAAGACTGGTAACTTTTGGCAGCTTATACGTAGCCCGAAGTCCGAAAAGAACTACTTCAATGTGTCAATAGAAACATTCTATGGAGGCAATCAGGAAAAGGCGAATGCGTGGGATGCTGCGGATATATCACAGAAACAAAAACTTATTATAGTAAAATTACATGGTGATGGAGGACAACGTGATGAAGTTCTAGTTATGGATCTTTTAATGAAAAATAATAAACATTATATAGCAGCTTGTACTAACGATAACGTTCATATGTGTTGTCTTTATGGTATTAACGTTGGTTGTATTTATACCGGAGGAGCAAAAACTATGTTTCCGGATGTATTCAAGAAACAAAAATATAGAGAAAGAGTAGTTCAGTTTGTTCCGGAAAAAGACCCTGTGTTAAGTTTTTTTAAAGAACGAGAATATGCTTTGTTTCAAATGTGCGAACATAATTATAATGTTTCCATACAACTTAAACAGATTATTAAAAAGTTGGAATCCAGTCAAAAACTCCACGTGTTTCTAGGTAAATGTGAGCAGCAACAGAAGTCTTTTGGAAAAAGCAGTCATATAGGTGGAGCATTTAAATTTTTTACAGGATTACTTTATGATTGTAATATATATATTGTTAATATTTTATATGAGCTTTTTGGAAAAGATCTTTTTGTCGAAGAACCTGAAATAGATGATTGGATTATCAGTACATGGAACAAACGTCGTATAACATTTCCTAATCTTAAGACGTTAGACTTGAGTGATTTTATGCAAAAATTCAGTTATACAAATATTGGTCTAAAATATGAAGACTACCCTGAACATTTTACATGGGAAGATCCCAAATATTTGCCTAGTGAGGGTGATTATCGTATTTATGATGCTCATAAAAAATTGAATTACAAAAATGAAAAACAAGATGGAGGTAGTAGCGATACGATGATGGATGATACGATGATGGATGATACGATGATGGGTGAGCTCGCTGATATACTCAAGCGAGAGGACGAAAAGGAAACAAATAGAGATAAACTAGATATTGCTCGAAAAAAATTGATAGAAGTAAAACGTTTAAATTATGTCATGGAAGTTTTTTTTTGGGATTCATCTATATCTACTGTCATCATTAACGGAGGAGCCAAGTTTACGCCTGGAACAAAATCATCATTTAAACCTGGAATGGCGCATGCGTTTGATTTGGACCAAGGGGTATTGAAGGGTTCCTTTCAACACATCTTTCAGACCAAAGCAGGTGAGATAGCTGATGATGTTTGGGAAGGGAAATGGCCGATCCCCCCCGCCAGCGGCGGGGGGATTCAGATGGGGGGGGCGACCCAATTTATACCTGATGAAGAATTTATAACATTCCTATCAAAGTTTCCCCATTATCACACTCCGTGGGGTAAGAATTATGAAAAATTTTTTGATTATTTAAATAATGATGAGCCCTATAATTATAATAATCCCCTTAAGTTTATGTATATGAAAGAATTCTCTGTTATTA
>MDTC01175392.1_pt1 | contig 11822 bp, 9 predicted proteins | sample 811181 | NCBI WGS metagenome assembly MDTC01 (sample SAMN05326644, study PRJNA326480) | marine metagenome | isolation source: seawater | place: Pacific Ocean: North | collected 2011
AATAGAGAGTAAAACGAATATGCTTCCCACGCTCCTCAATATGTTGAGCAAGGGCTCTCATCGAACGTTGGACTTCTACTTCTACGGTAAGCACACAGGTTTTATCGACCAAGCCCAATTCTAATCGTTTATACTCAAACAAATGATTCAATATTCCAAATTTAAGCTTAATTTCTGGTTGCTGTAGCCATTCAACCAGTAGTTCAAGTTCAGAGATTAAACCTGAAATGTGTAATGAAGGATTCCATTGTTCGGAGTATGAGAAAACAGAACCTTCTTCTGAAACAATCCAAACAACCATCTCTTTTCCCTTAGAACAAAGATGAGCATCAAGAATCCATCCTTTGCTGTTCTCATTTCCCATCAAGTACACCGGCATCTCTCAGTTGGCGTTCAAGTAACTCGATTCGTCCTTCCAAGGTTTGAATCCGTTTGTGAGCGCCTAGAAGCATGGAGAGGGTCATTGGTTTCCATTCTTCTTGTGCGGGAAGCATTCCGCCTGCCGCCCTGCGAGAACGGACATCATTAAGCATCAAATCAAAATTACAACAATCATTAACGGAAAGTGCTCTTCTATAAGGAACAAGACGTTCTATTTCCTGCTCAACACGACCTCTCCAAGTTGGTACTGTACGACCCATACCTCCTGAACTGCGTCAGTAAGGCAACACTTGTGGTCACACCACTTGCAAAGTGAAAATGGAATCAAGAAAGGAAGGAAGCATTCACTGTCGTTTCTGGTAATGAACCATTCAATGCGAGAAGAACTGCATCTGCGATGTCCAAACCAACACGTCGTTGAGCCTCGATGGTTGCTGCACCGATGTGAGGGGTACCATGAAAGTGAGGATGTTGCAAGAGAGGAGATGATGCGTCGATTGGTTCGTTTTCAAAGACATCGAGAGCAAGTGATGCGAGTTGTCCATTCTCAAGGGCTTCCAAGGCAGCAATTTCGTCGACAATACCGCCCCTTGCGCAATTTACGATGTGATTTCCACAGGACAGATTATTCGGATCTTTTCCAGGCATCATTGAGATTCGTTCAGAATCAACAAGATGGTGAGTTTCATTCGTGAGATTGCAGTGAATCGAGATGTGAGTGCAACGCTTGAACAGGCTATCAACTGTTTTGTGCATGGATACATCAAATTTCTTAGCGATGTTGCTTGGAAGATAGGGATCGTAGGAATGTATTTCCATACCAAATGCTCGAGCAACACGAGCAACCCCTTGAGCAATCCTTCCAAATCCGATTAACCCCAAACGTTTTCCATAAAGTTCAGTCCCAGTCAACTCTTTTTTCGCCCATGCTCCGGAGCGGAGCGTACGATCAGCAGTCGGGATATGTCGAAGAGATCCAAGCAAATGGGCAACGGTTAATTCAACCACGCTTTGTGTGCTAGCTCTAGGTGCATTAACGACAGGAATTCCTAGATTAGAAGCCGCATTCAGATCTATATTATCGACACCAACACCAGCTCTTGCTACTACTTTGAGACCGGGTATACTAGCTTCAAGGACGGATTTTGTGATTTTTGTAGCACTGCGCACAATAACTGCATCGAAGTCTGCCAGTGCACCATCGAGTAAGTCTTGAACATCAATGAACTGCCGAACAACCTCGCAGCCGGCCTGTTCTAATCGTTCAACTGCTTCATCAGCCATACCGTCCGTAACTGCAACTCTTCGCATGACTAAAGGACTCTTCGACACGGTGTTAGAACATTGGGATAATATTCATTCGTCACAATGGATTCAAAACGAAGAGTCACCACGCAAGGATAGGTGAGAGGATGGCTACCGAAGTCGATATTCAAGCACTCATATGGGCTCTTGGTATTTTAGCAGTCCCAGTTATTGCAGCGATACCATTGAGATTCATCTGGCGTTTTTGGATTGGCGGAGGTCATGAAGAATCAGAATATAGAACCACTGTCAGACAGATTATTGATGCAGGAAGACAAATCGAAAGTTATCGCCATGCGTTGAATGATATTGCACGAAGTTTACGGCTAACGCCGTCAAGACAACGACTAATTGAAGCAGACATCCTCAATCCGTTATCGATTACGCACTTCTTGATTTTGCCAGCCCTCATCATTTTTCCTCTCGCATTAATCGTTGCTCTACCAGTCATGATTGTGGGATTGCCAGTGATTCTCCTTGTTGAATTTATCCTCATACGACAAAGGATTTTGATTCGTGCATTAGAATCTGTAGAACAAGGAATGCATTGGCAAATCATCCATATCCCGCAATCACATAGAGGAACTCAAATTAATGAGAGGAGTTATACAGAATTCGCCCAACATCTGGAACATTTTCACAAGGTTCCCAGAGGCGTATTCCTTGGATTATTTGCTTGGTTGATTATTCACTGGGTGTTTAAACTAGACGATTTCGGTATTGAAATCATACTTGCTTCTTTACTCTACATCGGTTTACTTGCTATTGTAGGTGTATTGTCAACTGCTTTTGAGACTGATTTAGTGTTCGTAGACCCTGCAAAAGGCCGCCTCATTCCGATAGATCAATGGGTGGAATCACTGCTTAAACCACTTGTCGGGGTGGGACTTATTTTCTTGCTTGGACGTGACCTTTTGGAAGAATCAAGAGGTGGCAATCCTGCTTTGTTTGCAACAACTGTATTGGCAGTACTCTATGGTGCTGCAATTGTAGGGATTGCTTATCAGTGGGGTTATTCTGTTTGGAGAGGAAAAAAGATTCAACGCTCTTTTGAAGAGCAAGTCATCGAAACCCTCGATCCGCTATCCTATGATTTAACACGTACAAAAGGGCGTATCGAATTCAATATTCGTAAGCCAATGGCCGAGAGACTGCAAGAGATTGAAGAAATTCATACAGGTCAAATGACCTTTGAGGATCTTGACTCAATGCCAAGTAACGAACCCAAGCAAGCACCTAAAACTCCAATTTAGTCGTTGATTAGTTCAGCATCGATTGAGGATGAAATCAAAACTTTAGGTTCGTCAATTCTGGATGAACGTATCAGGTAGCCAAGACCGATTGCTCCAACGAGCATGAATATTGAGAAGAAACTGGCAGCGCCCCAATACTCCGCGAATACGCCGCTCAAAGCAGAGAAAAATCCATCTGAATCTGAGTTCTCAACAGTTGTTACCTTTGGTACTATGAGAGAAAACACTGCCTGCTGATCATAAGCCATCCTCGTAAACGTCAACTGACCATCATATTCGCTATCATAGTCGGCAGAAGGAATGGCAGGGTCAAGATCAGAGTAAAAGTCAGGACGTTGTTCAAAAGAAATATCCACAGGTTCACTCAAATCTAGTGTTAGTGTAACATCCACAGTGTATGGGATTCTAGATTCAAAGAATTCTGGGTCATTAATGATACCAAGAAGGGTTGCTGCTTGGCCAGTGACATCGAAATGCGCCCATGTATTCCAGTAAGAAGAATCTACATCGAGATCACAAATCCAAGTGTCAGATACACGTGAGCAAGCGCCTTGTGCATCGTTGCTTCCATCTTCTCCCAAGTCAATCTCAAGTTGTAGAGCCCCGGCTTGGGCTGTGTCGATATCGAATTCAGTTGGTATGAAGCGAGCCTCCAGTTGTGTTGTTCCATTTGGCACCCACACATAATGAGAATCTTCTGTGTAATAGACAGCTCCGTTTGCTCCGTTATTGAAGTGATTCCAGTCGCCTTTCCATCCGTGATGAACTCTGTCCGTGTTGACTGAGATTGTTTTCTCAACCATCATTTCTTCATAAATTTCCCAAGCATCCCATACAGTATACTCCGGATATTCCACCAAACCATCACCGTCTTGATCTCGCATCAGTTGCAGAGTTCTTGCTAAAGCAACGGCTGCATCAACATCTGTCAACCCATGCCCAAGTCTCCAATCATGACATTCTCCGGTTGTACTACGATAGCATTCCTCTGGAATATCGTTACATCCATCATCTGCGTTTCCTTCTTCGCATGAATTTGCCATGCCCTCGTAAGTCGCAGTTAACTCAAGAATCAATTCCAATTCATGGACTCGAGAATAGTTGGCAGTTTCCCAATCCTCATATTGGCCATAAGATGCGGTTCCATCTCCACCAACAAGACTTGAGCCTTCGTCATGGTCATCCCGATGATAGTCGGCTACTCCTAGAGATGGTGCAATTTCTAGAATCAAACCAGCCATACCACCAACGTGAGGAGTCGCCATCGAAGTTCCAGAGATCGACATATAGTACAAATCCCCTTGTAATTTAGTACTAGCATCAATCGCCGTACCTCGAGGAGCAGTAGCCCAGATATCACGACCAGGAGCACCCACATCTGGCCATGTGTGCTGCTGATTCATGCATCCACGAGATGAGAAGGATGTCACCGCAGTTCCGTCGTGTGTCAATGCTGCAACAGAAATCGCCGAAGGGGTGTTTGCGTAAACATTCGTACGCAAATCTCCAGTACATTCACCGCCTCCACCAGAGCCACCAGAATTGGATGCTGCAAAAATAACTGCAACACCGTTGTCATAGGTTAGCATATCCGTCAATGTGGCCACTGCACCGTTTGGGTCGTAGTCGCCATCAGTTCCCCAAGAGTTCGATACGACTCGTATGTGGAAAGGATTCTGTGAAGGAACTGAGTGTTGATAGGTCCATTCTAGGCCTTGTTCAGCAGCAAAAATCGATGCCCCATCACCGGTTCCTAAAGCAACAAGTTGTCCACCTTTCGAAACACCGGCTCTTCTTCCAGCGGAAGCATCTCCGTTTCCGGCGATAGTACCGCCCACGTGAGTACCGTGGCCAGAAGAAGTGTCTGAATTTGTGGTTTCAGTCCAAACGCCATCCCATTTTGCAGAGTAGATGACTTTCTCACCAGTCCAAGGTTCAAGATAATCAAAATCTGGGTGACCTGCATCAACTCCTGTATCCAGATCAACAATTGCGGTTCCATCACCGTCCCACTCAGAGAACGCAAGGTCTGTCTCATAAGCGACTTTGCCATCTGTATCAACAATCACCCTGTGCCAAGCATCAGTTGCTCGTACGACATGAGTTGTTTCATGCATCATCACGCCAGGATCAGTAGGACCGCCCCATTCGGAAGGGAGGTAGAAGAAATCAAGTTCTCGATTGAGTTCAAGATATTCAACACGGTCCCAAAGTGAGACCTTGCGAATCGTATCAGAGGTTGCTTCAAAGAGCCCTCCATCAATGAGGATTGCTTCATGAAGATGTACTGCGCCAACCGATTCCATAAACTCAAGGTCATCTGTTGTTACAGGTGAATTGAGCTGGAATATGACTTCATACAGTGCTAAATCATCATTATTGTTCGCAAGAGCGCCCTCAAGAGCTGAATCCATCTTGTCCAAATCACCGTATGGGTTGGTCCCCTGAGCAAGAGGTGACGCAAGCGATATCAAAAAAATGACTTGGAGAAAAAATACAATTAAAAGACGACTGGATGGCGTTCGACTCATGATTATCGGCATGTAAGGGACTTCAAAGGTGTTTGGTATGTTTGTGAAAACTACATCCAAGGAATATCGTCAGGAATTTCAGCGAATATATTTGCCGGTAATGCAACTTTAATTTTAGAAACTGAACCAAGTTTTTCAACTGAATTCTTTTGCCAAGTAACGAAATCTTCAAACGATTTCATTGAGAGTATTGGGTTATTTTCACGATTCCAACCAAGCGTTTGTAATTCGGTATTTGGCGGTTCATGGCCACTGCAAACAATGACATCATCAGAAAAGCGACTCAGGACCTTGAGTGAAGACCAGTGCTCTTGTAAACGGCCACTTGGCAAATCATCTCGCCCAACACCTGCTTCACCATTAAAGAAAAAATCACCAGTGAAGATGTGATTTTCTACCTCGATAATCATCGAATCTTGAGTGTGCCCAGGAACATGATGGAAGGTAAAATCAATCCCACTCACTTCAAGTTCAGTTGATTCATCAACGTAAAGAGTAACTCCGAGAGAAGCAGTATCCTTCCACATGATGTACGGAATATTGTGCTGGGTCGAAAGCGAAAAACATGCTGTAATGTGATCGGCATGGGTGTGTGTCGCCATACACGCAATTAGATTGAGCGAACGTTCCTTAAGGATGGAGTGATAATGATCAATGTGATCGTATACAGGGTCAATCAAGACTGCATCTGTATCGTTACTGACAAGATAAGCGCACGCCCAGCCATTGGGACGGATATCTTCAACCTGCATAGCCTTGGGTGGAAAAACTTCTACTTCAATCCTCATGCTAATCTAGACGAGATTTGATGAGGGGGAGAAGATAGGGGGGACTATGCATCCAGTCGAAGTGGTCTATCTGGAACACGATGGGAAAGTTTTGCTGGTGGATGACTCTGGAAAAGGGCCACAACCATGTGTAATGGGAAGAAAAGAACCGATATCGACCCTTCGTTTCCCAACACAAGCAGAACTACATCAAATGGAGATACCTTGGGAAGAAGAACGTGTTACGGATATTCGTTTGGAACAGTCAAAAATCAAAGTTCTTCATGGGATGCCAAATATAGATTGGCCTTCGCATTGGACTTGGAAAGATGAAGTTATTTCCGATAATGCAGTCCACCCTGTTGTGCGAGAAGCGGTCTATCGATCAATCCACAGACTTGTATCGAAAATAATTATTCAAAATGACCAAGATGAAGTATTGATGGCTAAGGTTGAGCGGGGATTTTTCAAAGGAGACTGGACATTACCTGGTGGGTATATGAATCACAGTGAAGAACCATCCCAGGGATGTGTACGTGAGGCCTTCGAAGAACTCGGAATTGCACTTGAAGTCGATGATAGAAAACCAATCATCACTCAACGATCATTCCATCGCGATGGAATCTCTTTCATGAGCTTCACATATTTTTCTAAATGGAACGGTGAATTATCTGAATTAAAATTGAAGCAGGGCGAGATTGCTGAAGCGAAATGGTTTCCCTTAGGGGAGGCTTTGAATAATGCTGTATCAGAATTTGATCATATCGCAATCGAATCAATTGTTGATTAGGATTGGATCAAATCTTTGGCAGTTTGTAGAGCATCATTCAATCCGTCAGGATTTGACCCCCCACCTTGCGCCATAGTAGGACGTCCACCGCCACCGCCGTTGATATGAGGAATGATTGATCGTAAAATGTCAACTGCATTGTAACGCTCCGAAGCAATTGTACCTTCAGTACAGGCAACCATCAATTTGCCTCCACCTTCACGAGAACCTAGAATTGCTAAGGTTGGTTTGGAGGCATCTCTAGTTAATTCCTGAAGCATTGAAGTAAGTTGTTTCAAATTCCCATCAAGTTCCATGACCACAACACGTACACCATCAATTTCCAGTGCGTCATCGCCTCCACCTGATGTCCTCAAACGAACAATTTCTGCTTCGAGTTGTTCGATTCTTTTCTTTTGGTCTTTCCATTCCCCAAAGAAACGTTCAGCAGTCTTTGGTAAATCCTCATTTGCAATCCCAAAGGTATCTGCAGCCTTTCTCAAAATTGAATCTTGGGAGCGAGCAAATAGAAGTGCAGCATCACCGGCTACAATGTGAAGTCGTTCTACACCATCTTGTACCGCAGTTGAACGAACAATTCTGATTGAACCGATTTGACCGAGTTCATCATGATGCGTTCCACCACATGCTTGTATGTCGTGATCTGAAATCCTTAACACACGAATGTTGTTGCCTTTGGGAGCGCCACCTTGGTACAAATCAAACCCATGTTTCTTATCTGCCTCGTGACGTGCAAGAACTGTTTTCTCAGTTCGAGATACGAGTCCGAGCACTTCATTCGCAAGTATCTCAATAGCATCAAGATCTTCACGATTCAATCGTCGATAATGAGTAATATCAAGTCGTGCTAGTTCAACTGATTTGTTTGCACCAGCCTGATAGATGTGTGGTCCAAGAATTCGACGTGCAGCCCCTCCTACGATGTGTACGGCAGTATGATGGTCCATCAATTGCTTACGTCGCTTCCAGTCGATTGTACCATGAACGAGATCACCTATTGAAAGCGGTCCATCACAAAGATGTATAATCAGTTCTCCTATTTTTTGAGTATCGAGAACGTTGCGCGTAACGGCGTCTGTTGAAAGTGAACCATAATCACCTTCTTGGCCACCGCCTTCGGGGTAAAAACAAGATTCAGCCAAAACGATGGCATGTGTAGCGTCATCAGGACCCATCCCCTCGATGAGAGGCAATGATGCAAGTACGCTTGCATCGAATGATCGTTGTTGCACATCTTCGTAATAGAGAGGGACTGTTTTTGGTAAATTTGGAAGATCTTTGACAATTTCCGGTTGGACTGTACTTGAAGCGGCTTGTTTCGCCAGAAAAGCGTGTCTTTCAGCCATCTCTGCAGAGAATCCTGTACGCAGACGGAGATTCGTCCACCCATTGGTTTTTGCAATATTTATGACCATATCCGGAGGCAGCCCATGTGAATCATTGAGTTTAAACAAAAGGGCATCAGGAAGTTGTTCTGCCGAAGAATCAATCGATTTCAATTCTTGAACAATCAAATTTGAACCCTTCCGCAAAACCTCTTTGTAACGACTTTCTTCTAACTCCATTATGGTAATAAGACCGTCCTTTGTCTGTTTCATATCATGGCTAAACATGTTGACTTCGAGATGATGTTGAATAAGTTCAGAGAGAGTGACATCAAGATTCAAGTCATCTCGCATTCGCAAAATCCTACGTGCAAGCATACGAGCAAGATAACCTGCCTTAGCGTTTGACGGTACTAATCCATCTCCTAGCATGTGGCAAAGAGCGTGAAGATGATCTGGAATTGCATAAATTCTTGAAAGGGGCTCCGTTACGCCCAGAAACTGTTCCTTCGTGAGGGAAACATTTCGTTCCTTGAGTCGGCCGATGAAAAGAGACGATAGTTCATCAGCATCAACACCAGGTTCGATATTCATGATTCCATTTAATCGACTCATTTCCCCTAATAATGTGTCCAAATTTAGATCCGGCCATTGTTGAGTAACGGTAGAAAATCCACTCATTTCTTTGAGCCATTGGACTGTTTGTGGATAAATCGCTTCGTAAATTGTTGGAGTACCTGCTGCAGCCCAACAAAAACGCTCAAGACCATATCCTGTGTCGATAATTTGCAAGGGCATTTCCTTGTAACGATCGCCTTTGAGTTCAATATCACCTTCTAAAGACTCCTGTAGATTCATGAACACAAGCGTCGCTAGTTCTAATCCGCCAACGATAACTTCAACGGCAGCCCCTGCATTACCACCACCACACCATGGATTCTCAACATAGGTTATTTCCTCAGCATCTACACCGAATGTGTCAGTTAACATCGTGTGGCAGTATCTGACACATTCTTCCATCCAGTAGTATGATTCTCCTTCATCGGGTCGATTGAATACATGGTGAGCCATCATTTCAAACGTGGTTAAATGGCGTCCAGAACGCCCAACAGCATCCACATCTGTCAAACGTATACAGGGCTGGGAAATCGTCAGTGGGTTTGCAGGCGGGAGAACTTGGCCAGATGTAACGTGGGGTTGAAAATCTGCAATTGATGCAATGGTAAGATGTATATCATCTCTCCAACGTGCTAAAACAGGATAAGGATCAATTCGGTGGTGTTCATTCGTTTCAAAAAATGATAAAAATGCTTCACGCATGGAATCTTTTAGTTCCTTTCCAAGCAAATCATACCCTTCGATGAGCGGTTTGCCGATGAATGTATACTCATCTTGGTGAGTGTCTCCACAAGTCGTTCGATTAACATCACATGTCCAGAACCAAAGTTCTGTTATCGTGCACTGTTTTCGAAAATAGCCGTTTTCATGAAAAACTGCTAGGTCAATTGCAGGTAAAGTCATGTAACGCCCTCGTTCTTGGGGTGTTCGTTCTTCCTTTCAATCCTCCCACAAAAAAGACATGAATATCGGAAATCATCAAATGAATGATGCCTAACCACAGCCATGGACCCTGAATGGATGAACCATGTGGACACGTCCACTCCTGGTGTTGTTCGAATCAAGGCATTTGGAAAAATGAAAGTGGATGCTGCTCTCATTGCGACCATGGAGGAAATCAAATCGTATCAGGATGGCCGTGGACCAAAACAGTTACTCAATGCGGCACAATTGCCAGGAGTCGTTGGAACAGCTTGGGGTATGGCAGATTGGCATTATGGATACGGTTTGCCTATTGGCGGAGTTGTTGCAACAGATGTGAATCACGGTGAACAAGGTGGAAGCATATCGCCTGGAGCAGTCGGTTTTGACATAAATTGCGGGGTTCGTGCTGTAGCCCTTAATTTAACAGTTGATGAAATACCAAATCTTCCAAAATTAGCATCTAGATTGAACGGAAGAATTCCAGCAGGAGGTTCAGGTAAAGGAGGAATCAACATCAACGATCAAGAACTAGAATCAGTTCTTAGAGGCGGTTTATCAGAACTTGAAACAATTGATGTCAGCAGTTATCACAAAAAAGGAAGCGTTGAATCTGAAGGTTTCTTTGAAATCGATGAAGTATCAATAAGCGAGCGAGCCAAAAAAAGAGGATTAAGGGCACTTGGCACGTTGGGAAGTGGAAACCATTTCCTTGAACTTCAAAGGGTTTCAGAGATTGCTGATGAAGAGACATCTAAAAAGTGGGGCGTGGAATCAAACCAAGTCGTCGCTATGATTCATTCGGGTTCACGTGGATTAGGACATCAAGTATGCAGCGACCATATTCACGAATTAGAAATGAGACTTAAGCAACGAAATGGCAATTGGGTTGATGAAGAATGGGGCTATGAATTGCCAGATCGGCAATTAGCTGCTGCACCCATTTATTCAAAACAGGGCCAAGCTTACCTTAATGATATGAAAACAGCTGCAAATTATGCTTTTACGAATCGTGCAGTATTGGCGCACCGATTGTTTCTAGGATTAAAAGCAGAACTTGGAGATGTGGTGGATTTAACAACGATTTACGATGTATCCCACAATATTGCAAAGGTAGAAGATCATCATATCCATGGTGCTAATTGTACTTGTGTCGTTCATCGCAAAGGAGCAACAAGGGCCTTTAGTGGAGATCAGATGAAAACTCATGATGTGTTCAAGCATACTGGACAACCAGTCCTTGTTCCAGGAGACATGGGCAGAGGTTCATGGATTATGGCGGGACCCGTAAATGGACAAAACATCGCGTTTGGAAGTGCATGTCATGGAGCAGGGAGAGCAATGTCTCGCACAATTGCACGGAAGACCATCGACCCAGATGTTCAGAAGAATGTATTGGATGAGCAAGGAGTAATCGTACATGCCGCAACAAAAAACATACTTTCAGAGGAAGCCCCAGCTGCCTACAAAAATGTCGACAATGTCATCGAGAATACCTATGCGGCAAATCTTGCAAGACCAGTTATACGACTGGAACCACTCGCAGTGATTAAAGGATAATCACATGCACATGTTGGCCATTGGTTGCCCAGAGGTTGGTGCTGCACCTGAGTGCACGCCATCAGGTTCTTCGACAATGACCGACAAAAGAGTGTTTACAAGTTCTTTAAGATCTGCAACTTGTAATTGTAATTCCTTTACACGTTCTTTCATTTCAGCCTTCTTTTCAGTAGATTCTTTCATTCCCATCCCATCCGAAGAAGTTGCCTTCTTCATGTTAAAGTCACCAACGAAGCCTCTTAATGTTTAGGGGCGGTCTCAAGTTGAGAATCCAGTTTTGAGAGTGGAGCCACCGGCGAGAATTGAACTCGCGACCTCCTCATTACCAATGAGGTGCTATACCGCTAAGCCACGGTGGCGTAAACCGACCC
>MDTC01246882.1_pt1 | contig 11821 bp, 13 predicted proteins | sample 811181 | NCBI WGS metagenome assembly MDTC01 (sample SAMN05326644, study PRJNA326480) | marine metagenome | isolation source: seawater | place: Pacific Ocean: North | collected 2011
GGATAACAACACGAAATATAAATACCAAAGACGTCCTAAAAATACTCCTGATCAGGCTGCACAAGCTAAGGAGCGTCAGCGGGAATCAAACAAGAATTACATGCGTCGAAAACGATCTGAATGTAAGCACTAATACAGTGATTGAAAGTTAGAATATCTGTAGCGATGTAATACATAATGGCTGACAGTCTGAAGCTTATTGGTGTCAAGCACATTCGACGACACAAGGGTAAGGAGCTTCAATACATACCGCCCAACGGTGAAAGTGATCAGCACATCGTCAAGCGTTGGTGGCGTGACAGTAAGGACAAAGGCGTGTTTATCGCCTGCACCAAGTTCAAGGTCAAGCGCAAAGGCGGTGATGTTGTGATTTTGGTGCCGTCTCACCAGGAAACGCAGCTTGATATTGCCTTTGACGGCAACCGCACCTGGAACTTCAAGCCTGCAAGCAAGGACGTACCCAGGGTTGGCATCTTCACCCCTGACAACAAGTTCATCGAGGAGTACGTCTTCCCCAGTGTTTCTGGTGGCCGCATCATGCGGGTGACGACTATGGATGCTGCTAGCTACCCCGGCATGTAACGCCGCTGCTCCTCTGTCACGTCGAAGATTGAGAGGATCTCAAAGCCGATGTCGATCTGCAGCCTGAAGGGCAGACGGTTGGCCTTGCGTGCATGGATGCCTAGGGTGAAGCTGCTGCGTGGTGTGATGTAGAGCTTGTCGTACTCATGCGGCCTTCCATGGCTGTCGTAGAGCCGTACGTCTACCCAGTTGTCGACATACATATTTCCTGTGCGCAGATTGGTCAGATCTATGCTGATCAAAGTCGTGCGCACATCAGCAAAGATGCTGGACAGCACGGCTTTGACGTAGACGGACTGATCCTCCTGCACGCTGTCATCCGATACTGCCTCTTCGTAATCGCTGCCGGCTACTGACAGATCCGTCCCACGGTCCTGCAGCACTGTCCTGTAGCCATCAGCGTCCTCTACGTCGACGCCCTGACGGATGTCCTCAGCATTCAGCTCAAACCGGACGTATTGGTTCTCAGTCCCGAAGAGGCCCACAGTGTCCTCATAGACCACTGACTGGGGGATGGCTGAGATCCGTGTGACAACAGCTCGTTCCAGCGTTGGACCTTTCGCAAACTGAAGCGACCGGCTAGCTACCAACCCAGATGGATTCGTAGTGCCTGTGCTGTAGCTCTGTGCCCGTTGTTGAATCTCTTGAGTTACATCCATATACGGGCCTTATTCTACTTTAATTTTACAAGTATTCCTCCACACTTCCACTCGTCTCTTTCAAAGTGCGCAGTGCTTTGTGCTCTAAATTACGCACACGGTCTCTACTCATGTGCAGAATCTGCCCGATCGCAGTCATTGACAGAGGCTCGAGGATCCCATCCCCAATGCCATAGCGCATGCTGATCACTGCAGCTTGCTGCTCAGGCAGCTCGGAGATCAACGCCTTCAGGTTGTCTTTGATGTATTCATTCTCCAGCTGCTCAACAGGCATTGGACCTTCGTCCTCAAGCAAATCGATCAGTGACGTGTCACGGTTCTCACCGATCCGAACCTCCAGTGAGGTCGGTTGACGTGCCTTGCACATCAGGTCCTTGATCTCATCGATTGACAGATTCAGCTCATCAGATAGCTCACGGATCGTTGGCATCCGTCCACTGAGCTGTGAAAGCTGCCTCTGTGCCTTCTTGAACTTGTTTAGGTTCTCAGTGATATGGATGGGCAGACGGATGGCTCTGGACTTCTCTGCGATGGCTCTGGTGATGCCCTGGCGGATCCACCAGTAGGAGTAGGTCGAGAACTTGTAGCCGCGTTGTGGATCAAACTTCTCCACACCACGCACCAGGCCGATCGTCCCCTCCTGGATGATGTCCAGCAGCTCCATATTCCGCTTTGTGTATTTCTTGGCAACGCTGACGACCAGCCTCAGGTTTGAGGTGACCATCTTGTTCTTGGCACGCTCACCTTCTTTGATCTGTCGCTTGAGCTGCTTATCCGATATACCCAGCTTACGGGCTAGTGCTGCTTCGCTGTAGCTCTTGCCAAGCTCTTCTTTGAGCTCTTCTCGCTTGCCAATGATCTCCATCAACCTCTGAACCTTCCGGCCCAACAGGATTTCTTCTTCGTGTTCCAGCAAAGGTATGCGGCCGATGTCACGCAAATATGCTCTGACGTTGTCACCGTTGATCTTTACTTGTGTCATATAACTGTCTGTTAGACCTCCTAAGACTAGACGAGGTCGTTATGGCTTGTCAACTAGATTGCCTATTTGAGATCCTGCTAGTCCTAGCAATGTCGGCTTAACCATATAGCTTAGTAACGCCCCCGCTAATCTTGCTTTCTGTGAGCTATTAGCTGGCATTCCTGCCCGCTTAAGTAGGCCCAAACCCTCTAATGATGCACCTGCTTCATCAATCAATAGTGGTGCATGAAGTGCATATGACAGAGCCATAGCAGTTGCTAGATCATCGGACCCTGGTACCAGCATTGATCCGATAATAGGAGCTGCGATTTTTGCCGCTTCTATATTTGGTCCACCTGCACGTAATCTTTGTTTAAGAGCATGGTTGAAATCCCTTACTCTACCTGTTTGCATTACTGAATGGCCCAACTCATGCGCAAGTGTCTCTCTACCTGTATAAGGATTTACTGAAATTATATTTTTGACATCCTTATAGATTGAATCAGGTTTGACCTTTGCTCTATCGACCTTTAGATTGGCTGCATTGGCACTGGCTGCAGGTATACCTATTTTTATACCTTCATCCGGCTTAACCACACGAAAATCGGCTCTTGTATATCCCGGCTTAATTTCATTTATTCTGCGAACTACCTCTTGGCTTAACGCTTCTTCGGCTGGCGCAGCAGGTGTGGGATTTGGATTATTTTTGTTATATCCGCGTCCCTTTGCTAAAAATTTTCTTAGGGGATCCATCCCTACAACTAAACCTCCTGTAGCTAATGCTGCTAAGGTCTGCGCCGGATCAATTGAATATCGTTTCTCTTCTTCTTCCATTACTCAACCCCATAGATTCCAGCAAATCTCGTTGTCTCAGCCGGGGGCTCTTCTCTGCCCTCCATAGCCTCTACTGCCATGGCTTGTGCAGCGTGCTCGTTATATCCCTTCTCTTTGTACATGGCGAAGTACTTCTCGAACAACTCAATTGAGCTTTCAAAGTCATCACCATGTACCACCATCTCTGCTGCCATTTGATTGGCGGCTTGATCAGGTACACCATCTGTCTTTAGGTGCTTCCAAATTGCCTGAAAAATCTCAGGGTCAGAAGTGCAATCACAGGCTTTACGCACAACATTACTACAACCACATCTCTTAATTGTAGTAAATAATTATTGCTACATGTATTGACCTGCTTGAGCATCTGCAGCACCCAGATCTGGGCTCTCGCCTGAGAACATTGCTCGTGTAACTTCCATGTCATTCTTAAGGCGTGCACTCTCTGGGCTCTGCATCATTGTGTTCAATGCCATCAGATGCTTACCACCACCGAGACTGTCGAGAGCTTGTGCCATCATCTCGTTCTTCAGCATCATGGCCTTGGCTTCTGCGCCAGAGTTTTCGGTAAATGTCTTCTCTTCCATACGCATTGCATCAGCAGCAGCTTGGGGAGCAGCTGTCTGTACATCGGCCCGAAGCTTCTGAGCTAGCAGCTGTTGTGCACGCTGTTGTTGATTGTTCAACACAACCTTGGAATCTGCACCGCTGTCCATAGCGTTGCTCATTCCCTGCATACCAGGATTGGGGTCCATCATGCCCTGCTGCATAACATCAGTGGGCCTAAAAGCTTCGTTCATCTGTAATACTCCGTTTCCTCAATTGTAGGACCTTGTAGATATTCAATAATCTCATTCGTTCCTGCACCACCGGCTAATGCGGCAAGTACCACTCCGGCTAGTCGTTTAGAATGCTTTTTGGATCCGAACTCTGCGTCTGCGTTGGCACGCCTTAGATCCTGCTCTAATAGGGCGTTTCTATCAAGCAAAGTTTTTCGCGCAGATTCCGTATCTCTATATAGCTTCTCAAGGGATGACACATCCCCTGGCATGCCAGTTTGATCGAGCAGTTCTCCATACTTAATTTCTAATTTATCGATGTAGTTCATCATTCCCTTTACCTGGCCCGCCATACGCATATTCTCTTTTTCGAGGTCTGGAACTTTCCTGGCCTCTATGGCGTTCTTGTAGCGCTGCACTAACGCTGCGTCTGCTGCATTTTGGGCGGCAACGGGTGAATCATCCTTAACATCAAGACCTGCCATCTGCCTTGATTTGATTGTTGCCTCCTCATGGGACAGATTTTTATGCCTGAGATAAGCGTAATTGTTATCAATTTCGTGGGCCAAAATAAATTGGCCAACAGACTCAAAGAGCTCATCATCGCTCATGATCTGTTCTCTTGTGAATCGTGCTGGCCGTTTAGACATCAGATGTCCTGAATGAGTTGCTTGGCTTGAAGTGCTCCCTGGGGAGCTTGTGCCAGGTATTGCCAGGCTTGCTCAGGGTTCTGATCCATTAGCTGGCTGAAGTCGCCCCAGAAGTTGGCTGCAGAAGATCCACCCTGCTGACCAGGTGTGGGCATATCCATCTGAGGACGTTGGAAGTTGGAGGGCACACCGCGCTGCTCTTGCTGGGCAATGTCAGCTTCGATGGCTTCACGACGCTCAGCATCTTCACGTGCTGCGGTCTCTTCAGCTGTCTCAACCGGATAGGGACCTTCAGGGCCGAAGAATTCGTTGGTGTACTCAGCAAGCACGTCGGGGTCGGTCAGCATCACGTTCATGGCTGCACGCTCTTCACCAGCTGCATTCAGCAGTTGATGCATGGACTGGCCACGCTGCACCTGCTCAATCAAGGCATCCTCAACAGCGCAGGCGTACTGATTCAGCAGAGCGGGGGCTTCTGCACCAAAGTGCTCAAGCACCTCGAGGCTCTCATCAGAGATCTGGCTCAGGTATGCGTCAGGAGCGCTTGGTGCGGCGCTTGGGGCGGCGGCCTGTTGGCTGGCCAGCATCTGCGCCAGTTGCTGCTCCGAATAAGCCGGGGTTGAAGCTGGGGCTGAGTAGGTCTGCTGCGCCGGTTGGGCCAACGCTTGAGGCGCTGTTGAAGCCCATTGCGCCGGGGTATTGGCCTGAGGTGTCGGCGTCTGGTAAGCCGAGTACGGTGCCTGGGCCAGGGATTGGTTGGGCGCGTTCAGGCTTGCGGATAGTGCCTGGAACGCTTCCTGCCACGGATTGCCCGTCTGGGCCGGTGTTGCCGCCGAAGCCTGCTGGGCCACCTGCCCCTGGTAAACCTGGGGCTGCTGCAGAGGTGCCGGTGCCTGTGGCGCCGCCTGGGGTGCTGACGCCTGGTAAGTCGACGGGCTGCTCTGCAACGGGGAGACCAAGTTCGGAGCGGCGCTTGTCTGCGTCGTCGAGCTTGTCGGGGCGGCTGTCGCTACTGCTTGGCTTGTATTGTCCACTGTAACTTAACTCCTTTCGTAAAAAATCTAGTGATCGATATAGGAATCCTGTGATATCAAGATTCGGATCAGAGGCCAACGGCATGTTGGGCGTCTGAGGATGTGGAATTGCGTATAGGTTCTGAAGTAGTCCTATAAACGAATTCAGAGATTGCTGTGTTTGTTGTACCATTCTGAACGGATAACCGCTCAACATTGCCGCTCTCTCCTCGTCTGTTTTTTGAGGGAAGAGATATTTCAGAGCTTCGATAGAGTCGACGCCCAGCTCTTGAAGATTTCGTACGACAATACTGTTGTTCAGAATGTCTTGCGAGTCGTCTTCAAAAACTTCTCCCATCCACCGCCAGGACACTTTTGTGCTGCCGTCGGGGATAAGACCAACAACGTTCGTAGGAATGTTACCTGCCTCAAGTCTAGCACGAAAGGCTTTTTCTCGTTCTTCTAAGAACGCTAACTGTGTCTTCTGATATTTAATCATGGCCTTCTGGTAGGCCTCTACGTCTGAATCGAATTGTTCGATCAGCGGAATAGCAGGTTTTACAAGCCCAATCGCCTGAGCAAAACTTTCTTCAAACAGATACTCCTCATGCGCCACGATCATTGCCATCAGTCGGCACAGACCAAACGTGAACAGTGCACGCGCCTTCTTCTCTGCAGTCGCTGCCACCCGTCCGTACAGGGTCTTGATCTCATACGCAGTGCTGGCCAGGTTGAAGTCGATATCGTCAACACCACCCAGGGCTAGACGGATCTCGGACCTGTACTGCTTTACGTACATGTTCTGGTCACCTGAAACACTGTCAGGTGTCATGTAGGAGACACGGTCTGTTGGCTCCAGGTTGGCAATCACCCTGGGCACCTTGATCTGCCCATCTAGCGGTGATGCACCACCAAACGGTGCTGTCATCCGGCTACTGGCTGACTCCCCTGAATAGAAGCCTGCCTGTGAGCTGATCGTTGGCCGGAAGGTCTTCTCCTCACCACTCTCAATGATGTCGTGCTTCGGACGGCTCGAGACCAGCGTGGGGTTGCCGAAGAACTTCATGTTCTTACGGATGTTCCGCACCAGATCGTCGTGATACATGATCTGATGACTGACCCAGTCGAACTCTCCGCGACCTGTTCCCTGACCTGTGCAATCCAGGTGGTTGAACACTTCAATGGCAGGGATGAAGCCCAGACTGTTTGTCAGTGTTGTGCTGTTACCAGGTTCAGCCAGGTTCGGCATCCCACTGCTCTTATCGTCAAACTCAATCTTCTCGCTAGATATCAGCTGCTCAATACGGTCTTTGTACACCTTCAGTCGGATGTACTTTTTCTTACCACCACGGCCGTCTGGGTTGGACATCGAGTCCACCAGACTTGGCTCACGCACAGCAAAGCTATAGATCAGCACAACGCTCTCGATCTCGTTGTTGGCATCCCGATAGCATCTGTAGCTGTCCTTGGGGAAGTACAGGATCTGGTACGAATCACCGGATGGCCTGAAGTAGAAGAGTCCCTGACCGTCACACAGAAAGTAGTCAACAATGCTGTCGAGCTTCATCTCGAGCATGTTGTCCTCAAACAGCTTGGCTAGAAACTCCTTGCGCTTGCCATAGGAATCCTGCTCGCAGTAAAACTCAATTCCTCTACGCAGAATGAACGTTCGCATCTGTGCCAGGTGTGACGCGACGATCATCGTGTCGACTGACATGTCACCCCTGCGCTCTTTTGCTGCGCTTAGGATTTCATTGAATTGATTACTATTGCTGCTCATCTATCATTCTCACTTGTATCTAGCCTATCAATTAAACGCTGTACATGTCAGCTGTTTCTTTCTGCTTATCTTCAGGCTTCTTACCAGGCTTCGGCATCTTGTACTCAGGTGCTTCGAACTTGAATATGTCGCCGTAGAGAGCTGTCTGTGCTGCTGTTGCCTTAGCACCCATGTACAGCGAGTTCATTCTTGTGACGTAATCAGTGTTGGCGATACCTTGTGCAGCGCCTGTCTGTGCGTCTGCCGCTGCGATTGCCTGTGATGCGCGTCCCAATCCACTCATCTGCGATTGTGACTTATCAAATGCGTTGTCGTTAATTTTCATATAATCGGCAGCACTCTTCGTGTTATCTGATGCACCACCACTAATATTTACGCTGAAGTCAGAGCCTTGGTTGACGTTACCAAATATCTGTCCATTGTTTGTCAAGTCACTATCGCCGATTGAAGTACGCGATGGGGTAGAGGCAGTCTCAGCTGGTGTTTGCTGTTTTACATCCTCAATTTTCCCGTCTAGGAAATCCTGAGCAGCATCTTGATTACCTGTGTTCACAGGCTCAGTATCGGCCGGCGGTGTAGGAGCTGGTGATGCGGGTGGCGTCTCTGCAGCTGGTGGTGCGGGTGGCGTCTCTGCAGCTGGTGGTGCGGGTGGTGCCTGCTCGTCTGTTGATCCAAGCCGCATGTCATCACTGCTCTTCATTTCCGCGACTTTCTTGTCAAGGAAGTCTTGCGCTCCCAAGCCAACCTTCACGCTGGTGTCATTTTGGTAGCTGTCCATCTTTTGTTGGATTTTTTCCATAGAATGGCCGCCACCTTCTTCACTCATCAGATACCTAATGTCTGCTTTGGTGAAATTTTTGTTACCTGCTTTTGACGGATCGTAGTCCTTCATTTTTGTTGACACCTGGCCATCATTATTGATTGATGACTCCTGTTGAGGACCTGTATTAGCAGTTTTATATTCCTTCTTAGTTAGCCCACCTCGATTAATAATCTTTTGAGCCTTCTTCTCGCTAACTCCCGTCTTTTTTGCAACACCTGACACACTAATGTTTTTACCTGCTTGCAATCTATTGGTAACTCTCTCCCTAGCAGCCGCTCTTGCGGCCTTCTTCTTTTCTTTATCTTCCTTGGCCATTTTACTTAAACTATAAGCTTTCACTATTGTAGTCTACTTGTAAACTTCCTCTACGCAATAATCCTCCAATTGTTAATACCATCGAATCCACTGCGTCATCGTGGCTGGCATGGCCAAAGTTCAACAACTCCTCTTCAAGCACATCCCACTTCCGCCATTTGTTCCACACAATCTTTTTGTGCTCATATAACCCTAATACTCCACGTAGACGTGCAAGTTTGTCACCCCTAAATCCCTTCACTGGAGATATGCTCAGGTTGAATAGTGATCGCTCGTCAAACATGATCCGCTTGAAGTCACCTTCAAATGACGTCTGATATGCAACTGCTTCAGGCCATATCACGCACGGTGATGTCGTCGGGAAGTACTGCCCCGTCTCATTCTCAATAAGGATGTGCCAATCTGCCAGCATCTCGCACAGCACGTCCATCTTGTCCATATTTCCCATCGCCCTGATCCTTCGCTGATCAATCAGGTAAGTCTTACCATCCTTGATTCCGCCTAGTGTGAATACGGTCCAGTCGTTCTTCTCTGATAGGCCTGCACTGAGGTCAATACCAACGCCGATACAGTCATAGTCCTCAGGGACTTCTCCTTTGATAATCAGTTCAGGTGATATACCCACGTCACTGGACTGCACAGCGGTATTGAGATACTGGTAGGCAAACGCAACTCGGTCCTCTGCCTTCCGCTCCTTTAGATATTTCATCGACCAGAATTCCGGCCAGTACGACCGCATTCTCCCCTCCTTGTCCGTGATGACCGCCTTCTGGATAATCTGCTTCCAATTATTCTTTGGTATAAATAGCGTGGCGTGAATATCGTCAAAGTGGAATCGGGTTCCCAAACAGATGGCTCTTGCCCCCTGAAACATCGTAGGCGCGATAACGTTCGACCACGTTGCTTCCATTTCACGCCGTATATCCGGGTTGTTGATGGATGCAGCGGATTTGATAGGGTCATCGATAAGTACCAGCTGCGATCTTTTCGACGTGATCGCACCCTTGAGACCACCACACGCAATGGTAAACGCCTCTTCACCTGCTGTATCAATTCCCGCAAACTCATAATCAATACTCCAGTATTCATCTGATCTCTTGATCTTTGATAGCCGCACCATCGGGAATACCTCCCGATACTTTGGGCTACTGAGGATTCCCTTGATCGTTGCGCTCTTTGCTCGGCTGATGTCGACCATGTAGGCGATGTAGAGAATCCGTAGCATCTGTTTGGCAGCTGCATGACGGCCAATCATCCAGGCTGCAAACAAACCAAGCACAGTACTTTTGGCAGATCCCCGTGGTGCCAAAATTGAGGTGTTTGGTCCTGCTACTCCTAATAGACATTCTGAATCCTCTCCTGTACATAACTGGTTATGCCACTCGAGCATATGCCTCGCAGGGGCTTTACCCATATACCTACAGAAATCGGCAAAGTTATCCCGTGCTTCCAGTACTTCTTTGGATGGCGGCTTTGAAGATACCTTTGTAGCCGACATCAAAGCATTCCGGCGATATGCCAGAGCAGCACTTGGTATTGCCATAAATATGTATTACTTTTATACCGCTATTTTAATACCTTAAAGACATCGTTGCCGAGTCCCATTACCTCGCCAGCGAAGCGCTTGATGTACCGATTGCGCCCCATCACTCGGTTTCTTGCCTGTCCACGCTGACGTTTCGCGGCATCCTTACCCATTTGACGCATACCACTCTCAATCATCCTGTCCTCTGCTTTGGACAGCATCTTGTTGCGCTTGAGGTTGGCTCTTGTCTCGTCATACGAAAGACCTGTCTCGTAGGCCAGCTGTGCAGCATCCGCAGCTTTTGTGCTGTATCCGGTCAGCGGATCACTACTGACATCTGCCATTGGTGGCAGTGCGGCAGCAACCTTTGACCGCAATCGCAGTGTGTCGACGTCAGTCTTCTGAATCTCTGGAATGCCTTCGTTAACCATTACTCAGCTCACTCGACAGCTTGGCCCAGACAGCGTTGATCGCGTTCTCGATTGGCTCTGAGAACTGCGGATCGTCCTTGAAGATCGCTGTCATCTCACGCATGACACGGTCAGCGCCAGCCAGAATCAGACCGCGCTTATCGGCGTTGCGGTTCATCTTCTCGCTGGATTCGATGTGCGACCGCAGCTCCTTCTCCAATGCAGCTAGTCGCTGTGCACCGTTATCTCCCTTGATCTCGCCAGATGTGATCGCCATACGAAGCTCTTGGATATCGGCGTGTAGAGCTGCAATCTCGCTGTTCAGAATCTCCCTACGGTTTAGCTTCTTGTACTTCATCTTGACCCAGCGCGACAGGTCAGTGAACTTCCCCTCATATCCCAGGATTCCAGCAAACACCCAGATCTCAATGATCGATGGGGTGTACTCAGCAAACTCTCTGAAGTCCTCTGAATCAGCAGCAGGTAGCGTGTCTAGCCACTGGTCCACCACAGTCAGGTAGACCCTTGATCCTGTTGCGTTTGTCTTAGTACTAGCCATCAGAATTTACCGGCTAAACCACGGGCATACATCGACTGGTTAGCTCGCGTCTTGGCTTCCAGGCGATTAGCCATCTGCAGCGTCTCTCGGTCCTGTCCTCCCTGCGTCTCGATGTTGGATCGATCTTCACGTCCTTGAGCGCCGATCTTTGTGACATCCGCCACACCCTGTGCTCCGATCTTGGCAATGTCTGCTTCCTTCTGGGCACCAATACGACCAATGTCTGCAGTCCCCTCAGCTGCAATGTTGGCACGATCTTCCTTACCCTGTGCCCCAATATTTGCCAAGTCGACAGCACCACCAGCTTTAATACTGGCGACATCAACTTTACCCTGTTCACCGATACGTTTGATATCTTGTGTTCCGGCCTCTCGGATTTGACTGATCGCCTGCTCCCCTTGAGTTCCTAGCAGTGCCTTATCAATATCTCCTTGTGCTCCGATCTTAGTTACGTCTACACTTCCCTGTTCTTTGATGCGTGCAAGGTCCTGTGTACCTGCTTCTTTAATCTGACTGATTGCCTGCTCTCCTGTTGTTTTCAGCAATGCTTTGTCGATATCTCCTTGAGTTTCGATTTGTGATTCTGCTTGTTCACCTCTTGTTTTTAGCAGTGCTTTCTCAATTTCTCCTTGAGCTCCAATCTTGCCTAGATCAATTCGACCCTGAGATTCCAGAGTTAACCTATTCTCCTTACCTTCCAGCTTCGTCTGATTCTGCGCTATGTCACCTGCCTTAGCCATCCTGGTCAGCTCGCGGTTGTCTTGATCTTTAGCGAATTGAGCTTGGAAGTCGAACTCTGCACCCATGCGCTGCATGTCATAGGTATTCTGATCTTTCATGTACTGCCTTTGATTGGCTCGCTCTAGATCCGCAGCCTGCTGCATTGCGTTGGACGCGATCTCTGCATTCCTGTATGCCATACCAGTGGCCTGCA
>MDTC01009957.1_pt1 | contig 11820 bp, 13 predicted proteins | sample 811181 | NCBI WGS metagenome assembly MDTC01 (sample SAMN05326644, study PRJNA326480) | marine metagenome | isolation source: seawater | place: Pacific Ocean: North | collected 2011
AGAATCTATGTTCTTCGAAATAAACCGGGCATCAGAAGTGTATCTAAACCCAACAGCCGCAGGATGTAAATTACACTGGATGCCAATATGAGGTGGTCTCGTGGCTTACATCAAGGATTCTACCACAGACATTGCTACTACCGTGTCTGAACCAAGTTTCGTTGGAGGCCAAGCAAGCATCGAAGACTATCCATTTCAAACAAGAGGTTTTGGTTTGGGTATGGCACAATTGTCCTCAACGTCTCCATTTTACTCGGGCGATTACTCCGAGACTAACCTGTTTGAATCTTTGATACCGATACGATTGAACCTTCTCGGCGGCGGCGGTTTTGGCGGAGGTGGTTACCAAAGATTCGCCCGCCCAATTCTACTTAGAAAGGACGACCACTACATCCCTACGCCCACCGCAGTGGGACTTGCCAACCCACCAATCCATTTTCAAGACGACCAATTAGTAGAATTCAACTCCGACAATTACTTTCAACTAAACCCAACAGAAGTTGTCGAACTCAATTCACACTTTACAATAAGCGCAGGCGGCACAGGATATCCCGGCTCCCAAGCATTTACTAACGTCGCCACTACCGGGGGGACCGGAGTTGGGATAACCGTTGACATACAAGTTAGTGGTGCAGGGGTCATAACATCTGCCACTGTTAACGATGAAGGATTTGGCTACACACATGGAGACACTATCAAAATCATTCACCCTACCGACCCCAGCCATGTCGGTAAGGTGCTTTCTTTTGACCCCGCATCTCTCGCAGGCGGTGTCGGATATACCACTGGAACTGCTCTGGCAACAACAGGCGGTTCTGGTTCTGCTTCTCTGACCGTTAATATCACTGCTTCTGGCGGTGCAATCACTAATGTTACCATTAATGATGGAGGCACCGGATACCTTGCTGGTGAAACAATTACTATTGTGCAAGCAGGCGGTTCCGGTGGCACCATTGACATCGCAACTGTTGGAACACAAGCAACTCTAACGCTCAACAGAGACAAGTTCACTGTGATAATGAGAGATTTGACCAACACCAAACTGACTCTCAAGTATGAAAATATAGACCAATTTGCATTTGTTGAGGGGACCAACCTTGGAGATGAACCGAACGGAACACAATCTGTATCAGACATTGTTTTCCTCAAATCCCGAACCGATGGCACAGATAACGTTGCTTCTCTTGCGATTGCAGACGGTGGCTCTGGATACCCTAACGGTGGTGGTGGCGGAGTCGGTTTCTCTACCACTACAACCGGCGGAAGTGGAGCAGGGCTGGGAGTTAGCGTTAGCACATCAGGTGCAGGAGTAATTAATTTCGTGCAAAGTCCGCCGCCTGCTGGGACTCAAGGAGCCGGATATAGAAACGGAGACATAGTTAACGTCGTAAATCCAAATGGTGGGGCTAACAATGCAACACTTACCGTAACGACAACCCGCCACAGCCAAGTAGCAGACATAACAATCACAGATGGAGTAGTTACGGGGCTCGCAGTCTCAAATGTAGGAACAGGACTCGCTACCGGAGATTTGCTGGAAGCGACACTTGGCAACGGAGGAAAGGTGAAATTCCGGTATCTCAAAAGCACAACAGAATATCATAATTTTACAGCCGCAATTATCGTTCAAATTAACACCGCCGCCGGACATGGCTTCGAAGTAGGAGATTACATGGTGGTAGACCATGACAATCCCGCTACCCAAGTCTTAGGAGTCCCCGGAAATCCAAGTTCAAAGAAAGAAAAAGGAGAATACACTTGGGTAGATGAAGATGCCGTGTATTTCTTCCACCGTAACATACCCAACACAGATTGGAGTTTTGGTATCGTAACTACCCCCGTGAACGATAGGTCGAAATTAGTGACAACAGTTGGAACGGGCCCAGCGGCTCTTGCCGCTTCAGACAAAATAAATGAAAATCAAATGAGCATAGGTGCCACATTAGGCACATTAGCACAAAGACTCAATCCCAAATTCAAAGCGGTAAAAATGACATGTGCGTCAGCGTGGGCAATAGAGCCCCCCGACACCGCCCCAGCCGTGACTCTTGTAGCGGCAAATGCAGAGCACATATTCCGATATTACGGCAGTAATGATGGCTTGTTCAAAGCGAGAACGCAAGGAGGAGGGTCAGCCACCCTTAATTGGCAATACTTCGTAGGTTGATAACATGGGTGACATAGGTGGGCATTTATCTGCAAAGGGTGCATTCATTGACACCAACAATGACGGCATCATTGACGGGTTTGCTCACACTATCAAGAACGCTGGTAACTTCAACACCTTTTCGCTAACTAATGGTATTCTAACTGTTCAAGGTCCAACGGGTGGTGCCGCCATAGGTGGTTCGTCTACACACGTTCAATACAACCAAGGGGGTGTGTTCAAAGGTGAATCTAATTTCACTTACAACGAATCAACCAACACGCTTACCGTCGACAATCTTACCGTCACAGACACGCTTATTGTTACCACTACTACTACCCTAAACAGTAACACCGTCACCATTGGAGATTCAATCATTGTGCTAAATAGCGATGAGACAGGAGCACCTTCTCAAAACGCCGGTATTGAGATAGAAAGAGGGACTTCTGCGAATGTGCAGTTAGTATGGGATGAGACCAACGACCAATGGGACTTCGATACATATTCTCTTGCATCTGTGGGTAAAGTATTCGCTTCTGGCTCTGGTCCAATATACACATTTACCAGCGACACAGATACAGGGTTAGAACACACAGGAACCGACCAACTTGGGTTAGTCACAGGCAATACTCGTGTTCTCATGGTGAGCACAAACGGTGTTCACATTGCGCCCGCCGGTGCAACGGGTGCGGGTGCCAACCAAGCACTACTTGTAGACAACATTGCCATTGACACCAACACCATTTCATCAGCAAACACGAATGGAAACATTGTGCTTTCCCCAGACGGCACCGGTGACGTCCAAGTAGACGCAGACACTCTCCGTGTAGGCGATTCTGGTAGTGATGCCACCATTACTACCAATGGTGCAGGGGATTTAACCATCAGCACCAATGGTGGAACCGATAGTGGCTACGTTAAGGTCGAGGATGGGGCTAACAATGACATTCTCATCATTCCGAACGGAACCGGGAAGGTTGGTATTGGACAACTTACTCCTACGGAGATTCTCCATGTGAATGGAAACGCCATCATCACGGGTAATCTAACCGTCTCTGGCACATCTACCACGGTATCGACTACAAACACATTCGTCACAGACGACATATTAACACTCAATAGTGGAGAGACAGCCAACGGTGTCGCAAGCGGAGCGGCTGGTATTGAAATCGACAGAGGTGAAAATGGCGGCGTCGACAACCCCATTGCCCGATTCATCTTTGACGAAAGCGATGACAAATTCAAAACACAGATGGAGACAGGTTCGGGCTCTGGCTCATACAACGCCGCAGGTATAGTTGCTTCGTCTGTCGAAGGAACAACAGGAACATTCTCTGGAGACTTGACTGTCGACACGAACGTTCTGAAAGTAGACACATCAAACAATCGTGTTGGTGTCAATAAAACCCCTACTGTTGCACTTGACATTAGTGGAGAAGTAGCCGGTGATGGTGGTGCTACCTTTGAAGGCATCGTTCAAGGTGCAGGGATATTAGCCGCCGACAAAAGTTCATTTCTGGTCTACTTCATCAACAACAATGCTTCATCTACGGCCTTGGGTATGCCTCTTCGCATAGACGGTAGCCATGCTACAAGTGTCGTCCAAGCGAACCAAGCGCAAAGCAACACACTTGCGAACTGTGCAGTTGGTTTGGCCACAGGCAACACGGCCAATGGCAATACAGGAAGAATGGCTGTATCGGGTTCATTGACGTTGATTCCAGCATCATCATTTACAGGAAGCGACCCTTCAGATGGAGATGCAGTATATGTCTCGGGCACCGCAGGGAAACTAACAGTTGATGTTCCTTCTACCGGCTATGTCCAACAGATTGGTAGGATTCAAGATACGAATGTAAGTGTCTCCGGTAACAGTGGAACGGCAACCATCATTATCAGTATTGGAACGCCAATCCTCGCAGAAGTGTATGATGGAGACGCTCAAGGTGTAACAGGTGTAACAGGGACACTGCCAATTGTATCCACAGGAGGGGCAACACCAGCAATCAGTATCAACGCCGCTACTACGAGTGCCGCAGGTTCTATGTCTGCCGCAGACAAAACGAAATTGGACGGTATTGAAACAGGTGCAGATGTCACGGACGCTACCAATGTTAACGCCGCAATAGCGGGACATACTTACACTGCGGCAACAGTTGCCGCCGCCGACAAAGTGCTGATACAAGACACCAGTGACAGTAACAATGTAAAAACCGTTACTGCTTCTTCAATTGCCGCATTAGCATCTGCTGGCGACACTTACGATTTGAATGCCGGAAGCAAGTCGGGTGCGAGTGTGCCAATCCAATTGACATCTGGTTCTGGAAGCGATGACTCTGTTATTAATTTGACAGAAGGTAGCAACATTACACTCACCAGAAATAGTGCAACTCAAGTAACTATTGCCGCCGCTGGTGGAGGAGGAGGACCAACCGCCGGATATCTTACTTCTGTAAACGGGACCGACGTTCACGTTACAGGATACGCAGGGCAGGGTATTGCCTTTGCAGGAGGAACCCCGCCACTCCTCGCACCACTTGCCGCAGGTGTGGTTTCTGCCAACCCCAATGATGTAGTGTCTGGCTCTATCATATTAATGGCCTCATTCGGTGGTGGGCCATTCATCATCAATTTGGACCACACTCAAACATGGGCACCATCGGCTCAAGAAGCGTTCCATTTAGTATTCGTTAACACTGACGGGGCGTCGTATGTGATAGAAAGCACAGGAGCGGCCAATTTAACCATTAACGGGGCGACTACCATTACCAATAGCACTCAATACAGTGCAACGTCATTAGTGATTACCGCAGGTAGTCCACAACAAGGATTTGCATGGGGTTGATAAAGTGTCTATTGTTATTCACCACGGGACCACTTCGCAAGCGGGAACCCCATCATTAACAGTTACAGCCGCCCTTGGCGGAGAGTTTGGTTCTGGCAATGCTCAAACAGGGCAACGACTATACAGTCTAATGGGCAATGTGAACGTTTTACGGGCGAATGACCCTCAAACCAACATGCCAAACAACCCCCCTGCTTTGGCTGGTTCAACATTTACATGGCAAGACGCATTCATAATTCAAGTGACAGCAGTTACGGGACAGGCGGGCACCGCTTGGAACGGTAGCATGCTCGACCCCAATTTCACGTTTGCTCTTTCTGCAACAGAGGCCGCCTTCGTAGACGTATGTAACGTTTGGACAGCGCAGGCTTTCAACTCAAAAGGATTTGCCGCATTGGACGTAACATTCGCTCCCGGTGGCTCGGGTCACCCTTGTAATAATGAGCCCCCGATAGGCTCTTACAGTCCAGATTACACGTGCAAAGTAGTTGTGACAGAAGTAAGTTCTGGTAGGACTGGCCAAGTGATTTTCCCCGCGATAAGATTTCAAAATGACACGTGGGCGGTATAGGTGATAGCATGGTAAAAATAACTTTTGACAGTCCAATAGGGGCGCAAGAATTCAAAAAGGTAGCACTTAAGCAAAATTTGTCTGGCGACGATATCATAAAATTGTATGACGACATCAAATTGAAAGAAGAAATAGCCAAGGATAAAAACACTAATTGGGATACTAAGCCATTCGCTAAAGACTTGTTTGAACCACCAATAGACCCCTTCTTCCAAGACCTTCTCGAATTCTATCATGGAAAGACGTATTTGAATAACCTAAACAATACGAAGCAGAACGCTCAAAAAACGAAACAACAACAAAAACAAACAGACCTCTTGAATAAGCAGGTTCAAAAGAACAATCTTGAGCAGGCTCTTATCAATTTCAGAGACTCTTGATTCCGATTCATTCATGTCCTATGCGAACATGGAGTAGCACATGGACCCATTCTCGCCACCCTACAAGACGGGATTCGTTGGCACGGTAGAAGTGCCAAAGAAGAAAGGAGACGACGTTGTCGAGTATGCCTTTGAATGGCATGATGGTAACCCCGACGACGAAGACCGCTCTGGCTACGGGGTTTCCGTCTTAGATGGTAAGATAGTTATCGGAGGTAGTCCGATTATTGGCATCTCTACTCGTGTAGATGAATACGACCCATCCATACAATGGGTAGCAATCGAAGGATTCGCAGAAATTAAGACTTCACTATTACTTGGCAACGCTGGTCATATCGACAAGAATGGATTTTTCAAAGCCAAGAGAAAGTTGCCCAAGATATCTGGGTCCCGGGTTGCGATACTAATTGAGACCGTTAAGGAGCCGGAAATGGGTAAGAACATGTTCCAAATGAAGAAATGCCTTTCACCGGGTGTTTCTAAAGTTCTGCTGTGGTGAAAGAAATGGCATTAGTTAAACAAATAGAATCTCCATCGGGAGTAACGCTTGAACAAGGATATCATAAGATTTCAGAAGGTCACTTGAAGTGGATAGAGAATAAGCGTAGATGGTATCTCAAGTATACCGTCGAGCACTATTACGACCGCACTGCTCGTAAGCAAAAGAAAGAGCCGGTATTCATGTCTGAATACTTGATGAAAATCAACCTAACAGATGAGGCAGACGGAAACCCTATCGCTCAAGCATATGAGCATTTGAAGACCATGGAAGGCTTTGAAGAAGCCACCGATATGTGATTACTTCATTATTCCACGATAAATCAAGAATAAACCTGCGGCAAATGTAGGTAGTCCGACTACTGCCTCTTCGGGTGCACCCATAGCATTTAGACCAAACATTGCTAACAATGTTCCGAATATTGCTTCTTTGTCACTCTTGGCCGCCATATACTGCCGATAGAAAGAATTGATTTAAGCGTATTCGTCATCTCGTTTAAGTCTGATACGAAGCCTACGCACTTCATGGCAGACGTCACCGATGCGACCCAAGAGGGTCAAAAAGTCACAGCGCAAGAAGTAAACATCATTGCCGCAAAAGAGATTGCGAACCTTGTTCGGTCCACCCTTGGGCCTATGGGCATGGATAAGATGTTAGTATCAAATGATGGCAGTATCACCGTTACAAATGACGGTGCTACGATTCTCCGGACGGTTAACATCACCCACCCAACGGCTCGAATGATAATTCAAGTTGCAAAAGCACAGGAAGCAGAGTGTTATGACGGAACAACATCGTCTGTTATCTTTGCTGGAGAGTTGATGAAGCAAACAGAACAACTACTTGCAAAAGGAATTCACCCTACTATGATTGTTCGTGGTTTCAAGCAAGCGGCAAAGAAAGCACTTGCACACCTCGATACCATCACAGAGAACACAGGAAAGGCACTTAATGACGTTGCATTGACCGCAATGACAGGAAAGTCCGCAGAAGACGACGGAGACCATCTTGCGGCTCTGTGTGTAGAAGCGGCCAGACGTTCCGCTCCAACCGATGTGAACATCGTAGTCCGACCGGGAGCACCTGTTTCCGATTCATTCTTCACCGATGGTTGCATTGTGGACAAATCAAAGATGATTCATTCTATGCCCGATGCAGTAGTTGGTGCCAAGGTTGCACTGTTTGACTGCGAATTGACCGTTCCTTCATTGGGACAAGGCGTGAATATGCAATTCAACGACCCTACATTGGCTTCCCAATACCTCGAGGAAAAGAAATCAGAGTTGGCTACTATTGCGCAACAAATCATCGATTCTGGAGCAAACGTGGTTTTATCCATGAAGGACATTGACCCAGCCGTTGCAGATGTATTTGCCCGAAACAAAGTGTATGCGGCACGCAGAGTAGCGGCATCAGACCTCGAAGCAGTAGCGGTGGCTACCAATGCTACCATCGTAAGCAACGCTCACGACATCGAACCGGCAGACCTTGGAGAATGCGATTCGGTCGAAGAGAAGAAATTCGACTTGTCTCCACGCCCACTATTGTTCTTTAATGGTGTCCCAAACAGTGAAGTATCGAGTATCATGGTATTCGCACCAACGGAACACCTTGCATACGAGATTGGTCGGGCCTTGGATGACGCTGTCGGTGTAGTCCATATCGCTCACAAAGACAACGCCATTGTTTCTGGAGGAGGAAGCGCATACATGTCAATGTCACTACAAGTCAAGGACTTTGCGGCCTCCGTAGGAGGTAGGGCACAGTTAGCAGTAGAGGCTTATGCAGAGGCACTGGAGATTATTCCTGCCACCCTTGCCGAAAACTGCGGTCTTTCTCCTATTGATAGTCTACTCAAACTCCGTGTAGCCCACGCTAACGGAGACCACGGGGCATACATCGATGCCTTTGAAGGCGACCTGTCTGTTGACAGAACGGTCGTCGAACCGAAGCGTGTGGTTCACACTGCCGTTCAAGGCGCAACTGACACCGCATGCATGATACTTCGTATTGACAACATTGTAACTGCGAAGGAACCAGATGAATTTGGAATGTGATAGGATGACAGAAGAAAAGAAAGAAGAGACCCAAGAAGTAACACAGGCCCCAGCACAACCGCAGGAAACCACCCGAGACCACGTGCTGGCTCGCCTTAACCATTTGACTACACTCCCCATTAGGTGTGTGAACATCGTTTACATACCGGAGACCGGAGAGTTGATGTTAAATCACACACAGGGTATGCCAAGGCATGAGATTGTTGGGCTAATGGAGGCCGTTCGAGATGAGACAAAGAAATGACACTATCGGAATGATGACTAACCCGCTTGTTGGAAGCCTATTGGCTAACGATGGCAATGAATTAAACGAAGAGTTAATGCTCGCCAGAGAGGAGCAAAGAGAGCATGAATTACGCCTACTTGGGACATTCCTGTTCCAAGCGGTATTCCTTTCGCTCTGTATCCTTCTATACGAGCGATGGGAATGGTCTCAATTCAACAACCTATACGAAGCACTTGTATTCTGGTTTACTGCTTCCTTTGCATTGCAAGCAGGGTTCTACTTTATCTACCGAGCAGGGTTTGAAGATTCCAATAGTCACCGTAAGAACCTACGGCGAATGAGGCAATCCAACAAGCGACGACTGTCAATGATAAAGTATCAACAAGAAAAGAAGCAGTTGGAGACCGTATTGGCTCAACAATTAGCAATGTTTCAGCAAACCTATTCAGAATACAATGCCGATGGCGTCATAGATGCACAGGAGAATGCTGATTTGGGAAACAAGTTGGCCGAGATAATGGCAACAATGGCTCAAGTCTCTGGAGGCCAACCCCAGCAACAACAGAAGTCCCTAACACCACAAGACGTAGGTCTGGGTCGAATGGATATCATGGGTCTACCAATCGGTCCAAAACTGACGGTTTCATCAATACCCGATGGAGGCTTGCAGGGTGGTCCGGCGTCCTTCCAAGGAGGTCCCCCGAATCAAATGTTGAATTTGCAACCAGCAGGGACCCGAGAAGAGCAAGAAATCATTCGAGCCAATCAATTGGAAGAAATAAACGCAAACGTATAACCTGCGGAGCGTTGACGAGGGCAGGAACACCGTGCAAGATAAGAACGAAAGGAGGGCATTGTCATCACCACGACTAACCAAAAGACTGTTGATGCGGCAACCTTTGTCGATATACTGTCGAAAACCTGCACAATGCTGTTAGAATACCACGAGGAGTGGGGAGTCCACCATATCGAAGAGGTCACAAAACTTCTGTGGGTTCTTTCTGATGCTTCCTTCGACAAAGTAAAGGGTAAAGTCAGTATGGACTTTACACCGTTTCTGGGGGATGCCTAATGCCACTCGGGTATAGCATATTTAGAAACAACGAAGACGAGCAACGAGAGGCAATGGTCTCTCAACAGACTTACGCCAATGAAGGAATTACTTGGCATCTCCGCATCATGCGGTGGAAATACATCGGTTACACTACCTTGTGGTCAACAGCAACGGGGTGTGTAGTGGCGATTACAGATTATTCAATCAATTTGTTTACCGACTACAATGGTATACTTGGTTGGCTAATTACCGGTGTATTTGGGTGATTGAATGGCATCGGGAGAAATCCTCGTCGCTCACGGAATGTGGGAGGTTATTCGCAGTTCCCGTCAATTCGTTCCTCACTCCGTAGGCGTATACGGTGCTTCTATGACGGGTAAAACTACGCTGGACAAGCAGTTGACCACGCAAGGAGAGGTTCGCCCACTCGGAGATGATGAGCGAACACACCACAAGAAGAAACGGAAAGGGTATGTTCTACCCGAAGCAACAGCCAAAAGAATACGAAGTCACGGTCTCAAGCGGACAGTGGTATCGAGAGACATGGGCGGTCACGTCGAATATCAGTCTTCTTGGCTCAAAGATATGTGGCAGAGAAAGGTGAAAACGATTGTAGTTGTTCTCGACCACCGTCATTTAGAAGATGTTTCAAACACAGAAAACCAAGTTGCACTCTCTTACCTCGTAAGGTCATTACGTGCACAGACCCGACCGAAGGGACTCGGATTGAAACGTATCTTTCAAAGAAAATATATGCCGAGAAGGGTTATTGTGCTAATGAACAAAGCAGACCTTTGGATGGATGAAGAAGCATATGAATTGTGGGAAAAGGGCTTCATCGTTAGACATTCGATATTCGACGCTTTCCGTCAGACCTTGTATGAGTTCCAAGAAGCAAACATACCTGTTAGAGTGGACGCCTGTGCCGCTTCAATAGGCTGGAATGTAGACGATGCTATCTTCAAGGGGTTGATGGACCTTTGACCGATTCATTGATTTGCTTGTGTATGCTGGCATAGTTGAGGCGATATCATGTCATTTCAAGAAGAGCGCATGTTGAAAATGATAGAGCAACTTCCTCAAAATGATAGTGATGCGGGTTATAATGCCGTAATTCCTGTCGTAGAATGGGAGTTTTCTAACACAGGCGACCCGGTAAAAGACCGCAGAAGGAACATCAAAAATGCACTAAAGGCACTAAAACCAGAGAAGCGTTGGTTTGCCATTCCCGGATTCGGACTATTGCCGTTTGTAGGCGGAGCGAGATTCCGATACAGTGGCAACGCTAACAGGTGCGTTGTAACAGGTAGTGATTGCACCGCCCTTTCTTACGGAGAATTGTGGAACATGTATCGACCAGACTTATTCACCCCATACTCAAAGGTGCTCCCCGGAGCAGGGGTTCCACTCAATGGAACATATAGCCCCCAACACATGCAACTATACCACTTGTTGCTACAATGGGTTGAGCAGGAGGCCGCAGAGAACGACAAAGGATTCTTCAAGCGAATGAAGAAGAAAGGGGTTTCCTTCATACCGATTCGCAGAGAAGAAGTGGTCCAAACAGACCCCCTTCTCAACAAATGGTCAGAGGCATTTATGGAAGCAGAGAAGGACGGCATCCCTATCATGCATTTCAAGAATCCCGGTTGTCCTAACTGTGGATACGGTAAAGGGCAGAACGACGTAACCTTCATGATGTTTGACAATAGGACACTTAATGCTACTTTTGAAAGAGCAGATACCCTCGATGGGAAGGCGTATGAAACTACTTCTAAAGGAGCGCAAGTGAATTAAGTGTATTCTTCATCGGGTGAATTATATGGGACTATGGGGCAACAGCAATCAGACGAATAATGGATTAACACCAAACGGTGTTAATGGCGGGCTTGCACCCGAACAGAAGCAACTTTTTCAACAAGCGGCCCAAGATTCTGGGCTTGCAGGAATAGGCATGAGTATGCTCGATAAAGCCACAGGCGGTATGAGCAACGAAAACCAAGTGCAAATGTTCTACAATCTTATGGCAACCCACCCAAACG
>MDTC01053160.1_pt1 | contig 11818 bp, 25 predicted proteins | sample 811181 | NCBI WGS metagenome assembly MDTC01 (sample SAMN05326644, study PRJNA326480) | marine metagenome | isolation source: seawater | place: Pacific Ocean: North | collected 2011
CTTACAATCACAACCAACAATCAAGTATCTAAGCTTAGCAAAGATATCATCTATCTGATTAGTACCAAAGTGAGCATGAATAAAAACCTTGTCATCTTTAAATATCTTATCAAACATATCGACTAAAGTAGAGTCATCAAACTTCTCTCGTTCTTGGTCAACATACAATCGAGCATTAGCTTCAATAGATAGAATACCATCTACTGTTCTTCGCCAGTCTTCTTCAAGTGCTATGATACCAACATTGTCGTCTGTCTGTTTGACTAACCAATGTTCTAGCTCTCTCGTGATACTAGACTTACCAAGTCCTGTCCCACCCGTTAAAGTTACCAACTCGCCTTGTCTCATACCATATAGTTTTTCATTTAGTCCCGCCCAAGGATAAGGCACAGACTCTTTCTTCTCTCTATCTAAAAAAGAATCTTTCTTCTCTGATACTCTAATGATACCACTAGGAGTATAGAGTTTAGCATCCCACCAAGCACTAACAAATTCTTTGTACTTGCCTTTAAGAAGCATATCATTAGCATCTTTGTAACCATTAGGTAAGGTGACTATCTTAGCCTTGCCGGGTTTAAGAATACTAGCAACCTTCTTAGCTGACTCAATACCTTGCCTGTCTTTATCAAAACAAATGACAATGTTATCAAAGCTTTCTATGTATTCTAAGTTCTCTTTAATATCTTTAACTGCTCCGGAAGCTCCTCTAATAATAGAGGTAACTGCCCACTTACTGCCTAGTAATTCATAAGCCGACATAGCATCACACTCACCCTCAGTTATAGTTAAATACTTACCACCTTCTTTGAATAGTTGTTGACCAAACAAGCCAACCCCTTGGGGACTGACATCATAGCTAAACTTTTTATCTCGAACATATCTAATCTTATTAGAGGTTAGTTCGTTGTTGATATACAAAGGATAAATATGTTGGGCTATTTGACCAGCACTATCATAAACAGTTTTAACTCCATACTTCTCAGCAGTCTCCCTTGAGATATTTCTATCTGTTAGTTTGGCGAAGACTCCGCCATGAGCATTTAGTTCTCTTACTGTTTCTGTCATATTAGTTTTATTAGATACGATATTGTCTTGATTGTCTACTCCTTTTGGAAAGAATTCATCACAACTAAAACATTTAGCTGAGCCATTCTCATTAACCGAAAGAGCATCGCTACTACCACAAGCCGGACAAGGCAAGTGATACTTCTTAAATTTTAAATCTTGTTCCATCTTTGACCTCAAAAAAATAGGGCATCCGAAGACACCCTATCAGAATATATGAAAAATTGTGGTTAAGTTCCCTCTGAATCTTCAGTAGATTCTTCAGTACTTTCTTCCACTTGCGACTCAGGACAGCCTTTTAACAGCTCTTCTAAGTTTGCTCTATGTGTACGACTAGCAAAGTCTAAAGCTTCGATAACAACAGATAGATTACCTACCTTGTTGACCATCACAGTAGCATCATTCTTTTTCTGTTCATCTGCAATAGCAGTAACATCAAAATTATTTACTTCACCTTCATCGTTTTTAATACTAATTATCATTAGAATTCTTCTCCTCCTTCGATGGCATCAAACTCTGAACCATCATTAGATTTATATTGAACCAAATCAAGAACTTGCATAGCTTGAAAGTCCAAGCCTTTAAAGTCCCCATACTTATTAGATGTTTCCCACTCGCTATACTGCACTCTAACCTTAGAGCCGTTACCAACCAGTTCATCTATTGGAACTTTATTTGCATCTAAAAGCTTAGGCGATTGTCTAACCATTCCGTTAGGGCCATTCACCTTTCTTTTAAAAGTTATTGCTTTTCCGATAACTTCTTCATTCATTGTGATTTCTTTTGTTTTAAAACCACGAGTTTCAAAGTCATTGGCGACATCGTCACTCACTACTAAGTCCACAGTATAAACAGGTTCATACTTGGTATTAGGAGTAGTTACACTAGCCCAGTAGGCTATTCCTTCTTGTATTGCCATAAATTTTCTCCGTTTTTGGCATAATTGCATAAACTATTATAGTTCTTCACAGAAGTCTGTCAAGAGCTACGAGCTAATCTCCTCAACTATTTTAGCTAAAGAGATGGTTTGGTTATTATGAAGAGTAATTTTAAAGTTATCGTCTGCTAAACATTCAACTTCATAAACTACTCCACCTTGACTAAAGATATTTTCATAATTAATAATTACAAAATTATCAAATTTTCTAAATAATTCTTTATTTAATATAATACTTTCTGTCATCTTAGACATTTATTTTAAAAGGTATTGAACAGTTTTTAGCAGTAGCCGTACCAAAGTCTAAGCTACTAAGGTATCGCACACTAGCTCGTCTAAGACTACTAGGTGGATTAGACTCAAACTCAACATTAACAGGCTTACCTTCTGCTAAATCATACACAATTCTAAAAGCTACTGAGTTCTTTAGAGTTACATTCCTAATATAGTAAGAGAAACTTCTGTTCTTTACCGGTTTAGGACAAGCCACAGGCTCTGCCACAACTTTTTCTACTGCATTAGAGACAACATAAGGAGTCTCAATTTCCGGCTCTTGTATGGCCTCTAAGGACTTCGTTTGTAATAGCTCTAATTCCGTAGCTAAGCTCATAAAGCTTTCAGTTGTACTGCTTTCTAGCTGAGTTAGTTGGGTTTGTAGTTCTGCTAAGTTTAAAGCTAAGCTGTCTTGCTCAGCTTCACTAAGCTCTGCGAAGTTGCTTAGAGTTTTAATAGCTCTTTCAGCTTGTAAGACAGTTTGAAAGATACCATCATTTTCTAATCTTAGTTCTTCGTTCTGTACTTCCAAAGCATTTATTCTAGCTAATAAGTTTTGCTTAGTCTTGTTAAATTCTAGGACATAATCTGGTGTCTGACCGACAGTTTGCTTGACATAATTGCCGAGTAAAACATAGGTAGCTGACACTAGCACTAAAGTTATTAAGGTTGATATTATTATATTCTTCATTTTATTTCTCCGTTAGTTAATTTTCTTTCTAATCTTCTTTGTTGCACATACAAAGCAACTAAGAATTTCTTATTAGTTGCGATATAGGTGTCGAAGTCTTTTTGGTCTGCTAAGTTAGTGTAATGTAATTGGTCGTTACAATACTCGTCAAACTTTCGCATAAAAAAAACATCTATCTTTCTCGTCTTCATCTTATCCAACATTTGTAGCCAGAACATTTATCGACAGGGTCACCACAGTCTTCACAGTAGACTACCTCTTTATTAGTTGGTAAATCTTCTGTTAGTTCTTTGGCAATGTCAGTACAAACTTGTAAAAATAAATCCATCATTTTCTCCTGTTTTTTTCATCAACCATCTTAGTTGACTCCCAAACTAATAAGCCTAGCACAAAAAATAAACTAAGACCAAGTAATAGTTTTAATAATTCATCCATCAAACACCTCGCTAACGTGATAGTTCTGCCAAGCTCCATGCTTGACTAGTTCCCATGCACTACCACCGGTCTGTTCGGCTATGTGTAAGGCCTCGTCCACAGAATTAGCTTCTACCCTAATTTTGTAGTGCGTTGGTTGTTTAGCATAAACTTCATAAGTTTTCATAAGTCACCTTAGTTTAAAATTCTTTGTATCCAATTCTCTGCTACATCTTCAGCATAGCTTTCGGAATGGTCAAAGCATTCGACTACTCTAATGAGCAAAGTGCCACGATAAAGCTCGACAAAAAAGCCCTGTCGATTTTTAAAGATAAAGGCCTCACGGCTTTGGGGTCTACCGTATTGCGAAATAAGTTCACCTATCATTGTTCTAAAGCACCCAAGATGTCACTTATCTCGTTATTGATAGCTTCAAGATAATCTAGGTCAATAGCACAACTAGCGATATAAGAATAATCTTCATCACCCTCAGGTCTTTCTAGCTCTCTATCAATACAATGTCTATTAAAACTTCTAAGCTTCTCAGTTAGCAGTCCTAAAGCTCCTTCTTGCAGTTCAGCAAGTCTAGTATATATTTCAGTCTTAGTCATAATTACCTCCGTTTAACTAAGTACTAGTTCTATTTTGAATGTCTAAACTAGTAAGAGACATACAAGTATTCAAGGTCAGAATGTTGGTTACTCAACCCAGTCTTGGAAAGCAACACAAATTCTTCCTTCTCATACTAGTGTCAAATTGTGACTAAAACTAACAAGGAGTAATATAAATATTTAACTTTGTTCTCCTGTCTCGTCTTAGCCACAAACTAATTGGGTAGTCACGTGGTGGTTTAGTTCTCATTCGTGTTTTATCCTTAACTTCTTCAAGGCGACCTAATCGTTCCAGAAAAGATTTTATAAAGGCTCACTCCTACCCAAACTAATAAGCAAAAACTACTCTAGTATCGTGTGAAAATAGTTAAACTAAAGAGTAGTCTTCGCTTGTTCTGCCATCTCCGTTAATTGTGCCTCTGACACAGCGTTAGCACATAAAGTCTCCATAAATCCTAGCACAGCTTTTATAATTCTATATTCTGTTACAGGCACAGGGTTCTCTAACATCTCTGCTTCAACATGATTAAACAAATCAGTTAGTAAATCCTCTCGGTCACGAAACACATTCAGTCCTGTTATCACAAAACTAATATGTTCTAGTATTTTAGTATTTTCTTCATCACTCATTATCATTCTCCATATCTAAGTATAGTTTAGTTACTCGCCATTTAACACTATCTTCCTCATTATAATCTTCCCACTCTATATCAGTGTTTGGATAATGTTTTTCTATAACAGGTTTTAAGTCTGTCATAAAGGCTTTAAATTTTTCTTCCATCATTCACCCCCGTGTTTTATTACTTCTTTTTGTTTACAATTTGGAATAGTAATAAATTTAATAGGTAATTCAGAATTAAAGCCTTTTAATCCTAGATAGTTTTTAATTTCAAATTCTGATTGTGTACCATAACCATATTGAAAAGGTATTTTATAATTTTTTTCTTTTTCAATATCATCAATACAAGCCGAAAAATAAGTATTACCATTTATTTTATCGTGCCATTCTTTAACAGTAGCTATATATTTAATTTTCATCATGCACTCTCCTCAAATTTATCTTCATAGAAATAGACAGTAGCTACCACACCTTTAGTCGCACAGTCTCGCACCCTAAAGTCTACATCATAAAACTCGTTATCAAGTCTTTTTAGTAATTCGTATTCAGTTAGTTTTTCCATCTTTAGTTACTCCTTAAAACTGTTCCATCAGTAATTGCTCTACTAAATCATCATCTTTTTTAGATAATGCTTCTCTAACATCTTCGTTTTCTAAGGCAATGTCTACATCTATTAAATGCTCACCGCATAATGCCATAAATTGATATCTTGTCATCTTTATTTACTCCTTAAAATAATTAACTTTTAAAACTTAAGTCATACTTTCAAGTATGTCAAGCAATATTTTTAGTTTTTTTTAGGCGAAAAAAAAGGCTACCGAAGTAGCCCTTAATGTAACTGTTATCTTTAGTGCCATTTTAAAATCGCTTCCGTATTGCTACTTCTTTAGTGCTGACATTTTAAACCGCTTCAAACAGTTACACCTATATAGTCTATATAGCTTTATAGACTTGTCAAGTATCTATTTAACTTTTTATCTTATTATCTTTATATTCTTTACTATACTTTACTGTTTAGCTCTATAAAGATAATTAAAATAATTCTTGCAAAGATTGGAAAGTCTGTTTAGACTTTATAGTAATTTAACTATTTAGGAGTAAATAAAAATGACTAAAAAAAGAACGATAGCTATAGCACATGAAAAAGCTAGAAATAATAAATTTAAATTTGACGGAGAAGATTTTTTATATGTTGGTAAAAATTTTTATATGGTTTTTGCTAATGGTTGGGAGGTTTCCGTTTCTTATATGAGTGGGGCTAAGGCAACAGGTCGTAAAATGTTTGAGGATAATGATACTTTATATGCTTCTACTGATACTGCTGAGGTTATGATAAAACCACCCTCAGACAAGGACGGAAGTTATTTAGTTAATGAATTTGTTACAGGTTATTATGACGAGCAGACTTCTGACCAAATAGCCCAACACATAGCAAGGACACAGAGTTACCCAAAGTTTTCTAGCTAACAAGTCTAAATAATCCCCTTTGAGACCTCCATTAATTTGGGGGTTTCTTTTTAGTAAAAGATATGTTTATAATAGTTTATTAACTATTTAAGGAGTAAATAAATATGATTAATTCCACTACTAAACTAAACTATTGGGTTAAAAACTTTGGTTATAACTCAACTCTTATGCCTAGGGATTTTCAAGACCTAGGATTTATTCAATTTGTCAATAACTTGTTTCTGAGTAACGACAAAAAAACCCTTAGCACTCAAGGTTATAACATTACTAACAGGGTTACTAATGCTGTTGAGTTTTATTATGCTAATCAAAAAGGCCTAGTGAGTGCTTATATTTATTCAGGGGGTGAATAATGCAGATTAAAAAAGTATCAAACATGATTGGTCACAGCGGTAGACCTGTTGTGAATCAGTTTATTATCTCAACTGCTGAAGCGATATATTTTAAAAGTTATAATTCAATTATAGTTAAACAATGTTTTAATGATGGGGTTTTTTTAGATGAAAACTATTGGGAATATTCCAACACCACCAGCAAATATAGAAATCTATTTTTGAATGAGACTAAGAAAGAAACTCAAGCAAAGATAGAAAGTGGAGAATATAAACTAGCTGATTTAAATTAGTTTTAAATAATCCCCAAAGTAGCCCCCATTAATTTGGGGGTTTCTTTTTTCTAAAAGGTATGTTTAAATACTTACATATTAACTATTACTTAAAAGGAGTAAATAAAAATGCTAGTAACTAATGAATTTATTACTGCTCAATTAATTGGGTGGTCTCGAGGTAAAAACAGAGCTAAAAATATCCCAATACAGAAATTAAATGGAGTTTGGACTAAAGTAAATATTATGGGTTATCTTATGCTTAAGAACCTTAATAAAGAATTATTTATAAAATAAGTCTTAATAATCCCCAAAGTAGCCCCTCTTAACTGAGGGGTTTTTTTTACCCTACAAAAGTTTTACCCTACAAAAGCCTTAACACCTTGAAAGCCTTGAGATGTTAAACCTTGTCAAGATATCTAGCCCTGTGAAGCCTTGTAAGGCTCTATGAGGCTCTGTAATGCTTTAAAGCTACACTTACCCCTTGTTAGTTCTGTTGAGTCTGTGGAGTTCTGTTGAGTTCTTCTAGGTTCTAAAAGATTAATTCACAGGCTCTGAAGTCCCTCTGTAGGCTTGTAAAGTCTTACTTTATGGGACTTTGTAGCTCTTTGAAGTCCTTTGAAGTCTTTGAAGTGGTGGCTTTGTAGGTCTTTGAAGTCTTTGGAGTCTTTGAAGTCTTCTGTATCCCTTTGTTTATGGGGAGGGCAGGAGACACCTAGGGGGTACCGGGTATATATGTAGTGGTTCTACATTTCTAGGTAATTCTCAGTGTTAAGACAGGAGCTTTGTGCGGCTTCAGTGGAACTATAAAACCTTCATAGCCCCTACAGCTAGGTTTGACAGGCTTCATAGACCTATATAGTCTACTAAGTGTTGTTCTTGGTTCCTTACTATTTAACCGGGGCGACCTACAATGTTATTGTACACCCTATTTCGTGTTTTGTCAAGTACCTAAGTATTTTATCACAAAGCTTGACAAAACTAAAAGAACCTTTATAATAAGATGTATGAGTAATTTACCTGCTAATAAAAGATTAACAGACAAACAACAATTATTTTTAGATAATATCCTTACTACTCAAGGAGATTTAAAACTATCAGCTGAACTTGCCGGATACTCAGGAAATCACTACCAAGTTATAAAGAGTTTAAAAGAAGAAATAGTCGAATTAGCCTCGAATGTTCTAGCAAGAGAAGCCCCTAAAGCAGCCTTCAAGCTCGTTGAAGTTATGACTGCTGCTGATGCTATACCTCAAGCCAGTGTCAAACTACAAGCTGCTCAAACAGTGCTAGATAGAGTTGGTTTAGGTAAAACAGAACGAGTAGATGTCAACCATAATGTCCAAGGTGGTATTTTTATCCTACCTGAGAAACATACTATAGACGTAGAATATGCCGAACAAGAAAACTAAATCCACAGTCAACAAAGCTGGTAACTATACCAAGCCTACTATGCGTAAGAATTTGTTTAATAAAATTAAAGCCGGAGGTAAGGGTGGTAGACCCGGACAATGGTCAGCTCGAAAAGCTCAGATGTTAGCTAAAGAGTACAAAGCCAAAGGCGGAGGATATAAGTAATGTATTTTAGACTTAAAGAAATGTTAAACTGGTTAAAAGACTTAGTAGGTTTTCATAAACCTGTCAAAAAACCTGTAAGCAAGAAAAGAAAATATGTCAGAACTAAAAAAGTCACAAAGAAGTCTCAGAAATTGGACTAAACAGAAGTGGCGAACTAAATCAGGTAAGAAGTCTAGTGAGACTGGTGAAAGATATTTACCCTCTGCGGCTATTGAGTCTTTAACTCCAGCAGAATATGCTGCTTCTTCCCGTAAGAAAAGAGCAGATACTAAAAAAGGTAAACAACATTCTAAGCAACCTAAGAAGATTGCGAAGAAAACTAGAAAATATCGAAGAACATCATAATGGCTATTACATATCGAGGTGAAAAGTTTGCAGGATATAATATTCCTAAACGAACTCCTAAGCATCCTAAGAAATCTCATGCAGTTTTAGCTAAAGAAGGTGACAAGATTAGACTAATACGTTTTGGTGAACAAGGTGCCAAGACAGCTGGTAAACCTAAGCAAGGTGAATCTAGCAAGATGAAGAAAAAAAGAGCCTCATTTAAAGCTCGACATGCCAAGAATATTAGAAAAGGTAAGATGTCGGCAGCTTATTGGGCTGACAAAGTTAAATGGTAAAGTATGCCACAATTAGGAAGTAACGAAAAACCTGTACTAATGACCAACAAGAAAAATGGTGGTCGAGTAGGTAAAGGTTCTAGACCTAGACCAATTCCAGACAAAGCACAGTTTGCTAAGAATTGGGATGCTATTTTTAATAAAGGCACGAAGTCGTAAGACTGAGTCAGTGTAAGAGGCTTTCCAGATGTTTCATCCATCTTAACGTCTGGAGAGTCCAGCTTTAATTATGACACAGATACCAAAAGATTACCTACCCAAGAAAAGCCACACTGTCCCTTTTGGTTACGAACTTAGTGACATCGAGGGTTATCTCAAACCCATCCCCAAAGAACTAGAAGCTTTACAGAAATACCTCCAAGGTGTTACTGACCAAAAGTATTCTCTCCGAGAAGCAGCTAAACTTATTACCCAAGAATCAGGCCGTAGTGTTTCCCACGTTACCCTAAAGAACTATTTAGACTCTGACCCTTCCCTAGCCGAACAACATAAAAAGAAGATAGCTGCTAAGAAACGCAGACTAGCTCGACAAAAGAAATCTTTATATAAAAAAGAACAAGCAGTTAAAGCTCAAGAGCAAGTAATGAAGAAAGCTACTGAGCAAACTACTTCGCATATTGTTACTGAAACAGAACTAGCAGAAGTTCCAGTTGATGTCCAAGAACAACTCAAAGATGCTAAGGTGGTCTTCTCAGCCAATGAAGGACCCCAGACTGACTTCTTAGCTGCGGATGAGAAAGATGTGTTATACGGTGGTGCAGCTGGTGGTGGTAAATCTTATGCCATGATTGTTGACCCCTTAAGATATGCTCATAAAAAAGCCCACAGAGCTTTAATACTTAGAAGGTCTATGCCGGAACTAAGAGAGATGATAGACAAGTCTCGTGAGTTATATCCCCAAGCTTTTCCGGGTGCTAAGTTTAGAGAAGTAGAAAAGTTGTGGAATTTTCCAAGTGGTGCTAAAATAGAATTTGGTTTCTTAGAACGAGATGCTGATGTCTACCGATACCAAGGCCAAGCTTATTCTTGGATTGGCTTTGATGAAATCACACATCTACCTACAGAGTTTAGTTGGAATTACCTTGCATCTCGTTTGAGAACCACTGACCCAGAAATTAAAACTTACTTAAGATGTACTGCTAACCCCGGTGGTGCTGGTGCTAACTGGGTCAAGAAAAGATATATTGAACCTAATGATTCTAACAAATCTTTTTTAGGTGGTGATGGTTTAACCCGTAAGTTTATCCCAGCTAAGTTACAAGATAATCCTTACCTAGCTAAAGACGGTGTCTATGAACAGATGCTAAAGTCTTTACCGCCTATCCAAAGAAGACAACTACTTGAAGGTAATTGGGAAGTTGCCGAAGGTGCAGCCTTTGTTGAATTTGATAATACTAAGCATATTGTTACTCCTTTTCAACTACCAGTACACTGGGAAAGAACTAAAGCTGTTGACTATGGTTATGCTGCTGAATCCTGCTGCCTGTGGGGAGCTATCGACATCAATGATGGTACCTTAATAATATACCGTGAATTATACCGTAAAGGCTTGACAGGAGAAGAATTAGGCACTATAATAGGAAATATGGAACTTGAAGACCCTTTTTCGGTCTCAGGTGTGTTAGATACAGCAGCATGGGCTAGAACTGGTACTACTGGACCTACTGTTGGCGAAGCCTTAATTAAAGCTGGTCATAAGTTAAGACGAGCAGATAAGAATAGGGTTCAAGGAAAAATTCAAATACATGAGTTCCTAAAGGTTAGAGAAAACGGTAGACCAAAACTGCAGATATTTAATACTTGCCCTAATTTAATAAGAGAGTTACAAAGTATACCATTATCAAAAACCAATCCAGAGGATGTTGATACCCATGCCTCTGACCACGCATACGATGCTTTGCGTTATATGATAATGAGTCGTCCCAGAGTGGATAGCCCGTTAGAAAGAATAAGAGGTTTAAAAAAGGAAATGCATCAACCCTCTGATTCGACTTTTGGATACTAAATAAATGGCAGATAACGAAAATACATTTTTAACAGCTAATAATCTATATAATGATGTTGAAGGCGAAGCTGGTAAAACCTTAGATTTAGAACAAAATCAAAAACAAAACTTAGTCGGTATCATTCAAAGTCGTTTCTATCAAGCAGAAGATGCTCGTAATACAGATGAAAGAAGATGGCTTAAGGCTTACGAAAACTATCGAGGTCTTTATCACAAATCAGTCAAGTTTAGAGATTCAGAAAAATCTCGAATCTTTGTTAAAATTACTAAGACTAAAGTCCTAGCTGCCTATGGACAATTAGTTGATGTTATTTTTGGCACAGGTAAATTTCCTATTGGTATTCAAGAAACTAAAGTACCAGAAGGTGAACTAGGTGCGGCTCATCTAGATATTAATAATCCTTCCGTTGGTCTTGAAAGTTCTATTCCTGATGATATTGGTAATAGAATAGATAACCCTTATGATGTTGGTTATGAAGGTGATGGGAAAGTTTTAAAAGCTGGAGCTACTTTTGGTAAAGGTATGTTCAGTGAGTCTTTAGAAGACCAAGTAGAAGATAACTTAGTTGAAGGTTATAATCCAAACCCACAAGTTTTAGAAATCTCACCAGCTCAAAAAGCTGCGAGAAGAATGGAAAAACTTATCCATGACCAAATAGATGAATCTAAAGGTTCATCAGAAATAAGAAGTTCTTTATTAGAATCTGCTTTATTAGGTACCGGTATCGTTAAAGGTCCTTTTAACTTTAATAAGAAACTCAACAAATGGGACATGTCAGATGAGGGTGAAAGAACTTATAATCCTTTAGAAGTTAGAGTACCAAGAATAGAATTTGTTAGTTGTTGGGATTTTTATCCAGACCCTTCAGCTACTAGTATAGAAGAATGTGAATATATTGTTCATAGACATAAAATGAACAAATCACAATTA
>MDTC01179536.1_pt1 | contig 11818 bp, 10 predicted proteins | sample 811181 | NCBI WGS metagenome assembly MDTC01 (sample SAMN05326644, study PRJNA326480) | marine metagenome | isolation source: seawater | place: Pacific Ocean: North | collected 2011
AACAATCACTCTCGTTTTCTCACGCATCTCATCCGGCACCTGCTCGAGGGCTTTGGACTGCAGGGCAGCCAGGCGATCAGCCGAGCGCATCGTCACCAAGGCCTGATCTCCCACCTCTGGATAAATATCCGTTCCAGTTAAAACCACCACGACACGGCCATCTGGATTCTCGTCCTTAAACTCCTCAATCACACCGGGAATGCGTCTCGCGTTCAAGGCAACCAACACATCATATCCCTCCCTCATCCTATCGCCAACACCCCTCACCTCCACTTCGTGTCCCAAATTACGAAACACCCTCACCCACTGCTCCGCCGAGCAACGATTGCCGGTAGCTATCTGACCTGCTTTTGGCGTAACGATAACAATCCGCACACCCTGATCCATAGCAGAGACCGCCTTCTTGGCGACTGCAAAGCAATCAAATCCCCTTCATGATTCCTCTTTCCCTTCAAAAGAAGAAACCACTAGGATCTCCCTCATGAGCAACGTCAAAAACTTTGGTGCGACAGGCGATGGAAAAACTGATGACACCGAGGCCATCAATCACGCCATCAAGGACGGAGACGGACTCCTCGTTTTCCCAAAGGGAAGCTACCGCATCACTAAGCCTCTTGAAATTGCCCTGACCAAAACAGGCTCTTATGGAATCGCAGGCTCGCTGGGAACCGCCACTATCGTGATGGACGGTCCCGGCCCCGCCTTTCGCCTCATCGGCAATCACGGAGGCACCGGCGATCCCGGCACCGTAAAACCCGGAGTATGGAAAAACGAACGCATGCCCCAGATTCGCGAGATCGCCATCGAAGGAGTTCATCCCGAAGCCGACGGCATCGAGCTCACCGAAACCATGCAGGCCATCATCGATGGCGTCATGATTAGAAATGCCAATCATGGAATTCATCTCGTCAAACGCAACCGCAACGTGCTCATCGTGAATTGCCATATCTATCATAATCGCGGCGCTGGTATTTTTCTCGATGGCCTGAACCTTCATCAAATCAACATCGCCACCTCCCACATTAGCTACAACCGGCTTGGGGGCATCCGCATCGAACGTTCGGAGGTCCGCAATCTTCAGATCACTGGAAACGACATCGAATACAACAACGCGCCCCGCTCATTCCCCAAACTCCCCACGGAACCAACCGCGGAAATTTGGATCGATACCACCGCCGACGGAGCAAGCGTCAACGAGGTCACTATCGCCTCCAACACCATTCAGGCCACCGAGTCCAAAGGCGGCTGCAATATCCGCATCGTGGAAAAGCGCGACAGCTCCCGGCCACCCGGACTCATTGCCATCACCGGCAACCTCATCGGCTCCCAGGAGAATAACGTCCACCTCACCAATTGCTACGGCGTCACCATCACCGGAAACTCCATCTACTCCTGCGGGAATCGCAATCTCCTCATCGAAGACTCCAGCCTGATCACCGTCGGCAGCAACCACTTCCGGCGTCATACCGAAAAATACGGCACCGGTGTTCGTTTCAGCAACAGCAGGGACTGTACCATCACAGGCTGCAGCTTCCTTGAAGAAGCCCCCAAAGAACAGAAAAGTAGAGCCTCTCTTCTGGAGCTCGCAAAATGCCAACGAATCGCCATCACCGGGTGCACCTTCACCAACGGCCTTCCCCACGGAATCAACGCCAAGGATTGTCACAACGTTCTCATCACCGGCTGCACCCTCGCCGAGACTCGTGGGAAACCATTGGAAAAAGCAGCCATCAACTTCGCCGGCAACGGATCAGGTAACTCCATTAACTCCTCATCTGTCCAAGGAAAGACCAGCACTGAACGATCCGCCGGCCTCACGATAAAGTAGCGACATTTACTGCTTCAACATCTTATGCAAAGCAGACACCGGGATGGTGTTTTTCAAGACCATCTGGAGATTGGTGGCGGCGCCGTCCTTATCCCGGTTGTAATAGATGCTATTAGTGGATGCCACGATCCCAACAACCTCTCCCTTGGCATTCATCACCGGACCCCCGGAAGAGCCCTTGGCATAATCTGCCGTGATCCCCATGCGCACCGGTCCGGTTTTACCTTTTCGGGGCTCATTAAAATAGCGGGAAACCTCCCCGGTGGTTTGCATGTAAAGGTTGCGGTTTGGATGGCTGATGACCCGGACGTCCTCACCTACCTCGGCAGGCTTCCCAAGACGAAGAGCTTTCATTCCTTTTCCATTCACACGAAAAACCACAAGGTCATTCTCCTTACTGGCCGCGAGCACTTCGACCACTTCAAAAACTTCTCCTTTGCGGGAACAAACAGCCCAAGCCTCGCCTTTGTCATTATCGAGAACGTGATAATTGGTCACCATCAGGCCATCACTCCGCAAACACCATGCTGTAGCAACTCCTCCGAGATGCCACTTGTCACACTTCCCGCAATCGTAGGTGTGAGAGATCAAATACACCGAACCGGACAATTCATCGTATCCTCCCCCCTGACATAATTTCCCCTTCTCCTCCCAATCCGTCGATTTTTCAGCCTTCTCCAAACCCTCGACAAGCCCCTTCCCCTTCAACACAAGATCGACCTCCATCCATTGAGACATCTTCTTCTCCATTGATCTCAAAATCGCGAAATCGTTGATGACAACCTGCCCCATTGCCGCCCCCAAAAGAAAAGGAAACGCAACAAGGATTCTTACTAATTTAGTCATGGTGAACGAACGGCACCGGGAACCAACATGTTTCAAATTTCTCCAGTTCAGACCAAAGAAAGTGATCAAAAAGAGGCCAGCTCTCAAAAAACGATCATTTGGCTCTATCGAATGCAATGTCATTGTATTCCCACGCCCCCCTAAAAGGTATTGGATCTGCAAAATGCATGGGTATGATTTCCGTCATCTCAACATCCCTATTCGCTGTTCCCATCCAGATCCCCAACGCGGGCTTTGCCCTTTTCCATGGAAAAACCGGTCCTGAAAATCCGAGGGAAAACCGAATAATCTAGACTCGATATTTCTTCGTTAGGCGTTTGGCACACTGGATCTGTGCGCCGGTCTCAAGACAACACTTCCGGCGGGCGCGAATCCACTCCACGGGATCAATTCCTTTAGGAATAAAATTTGCCTTGGCACACCAGGCGATGATGAACTGCCCAGTCCTTCCACAACCTGCCACACAATGAATGACTGCGGGCTCTTTTGCCGCGTGATGTCGATCCATCAACTTGATAAATCGCTCGATTTGTTCGTCGGTCGGCACCCCGTAGTCCGGGACGTGAATGAAATGGTAGGCGAACTGCTTCGGCACATCCTGCCGGTTATCGAACTCACATACATTTACGACTGATTTAATCCCCTTCTCCTTGAAGAGCTCAAAAACCTCCGGATCCGGCCACCAGGACGCAGCAATCACGCCCTCCACTATCCAGGTGAAAGGTTCCGTCCGTTCGGGCTGTCCTTGCTTTGGCCAATACCAGGGACGAATAGACATCCCTCTTTATGACAGTACGTCCAGGCCTTGCAACGGCCATGCCCGTCAAAATGATTTTCTTTCTGCTTCGCTCCTCCCCGAGCTTCATGCTAGTATGTTCATTATGAGGTTATTAGCCCCCTTCATTCTTGCTCTCACTCCCCCCGCCTGGGCCAAGACCGATCCAGCCGAACTTTTGACGTCGTTGGAGAAATCCTATACCGAGCGCGTTGCCGAAATCCCCGCAGCCAACGACAAAGGACTGCAAGCCGGCGACCGACTCTCCGCACTTCTCCACCTCCGCTACCTCACCGTTCTGGAGTCAATTCTGGCCGGGCTCAACACCACGGAAGAGAACCTGAAAAAGCAAATCGATATCGACGAACTGACCGGGTCGGAAAAGAAGCGCACGCTGGAACTCCGCATGGACGCTCTCGAATATCGCGCCGCCTCCTTGGCCTCCCCAGACTTCAAGAAACCACGGACCAGCCCCATCGAAAAAATCCAAAAGGCCTATGAGCGGAAAGCCCGCAAACCCACGATGGAGCTCGCCAAAGCGCAGAAAGCCCGCGACCAGGAATACGAACGCAGCTCGCTCAACGAGCGGAAAGTCGACGAGCTCTCTGAACAGATTAAAGAGCTTAAAAAAAGCCTGACTGCCCTCAAAGCAGCATTCTTTGGAGCAAACGTGGGCAAAGCCTTTGAGCTTCCCATCGACCAATACGCCAACGGCCCCGCTTCGGACCTTCTTGTAAAGGTCATCACTACCCGGGATCAACTCCTCGTCACCCTTAGAATCGATCCCTTGGCTGCTGCTAAAAACGACGACGCCAAACAGGGCGAAGTTGGTGGCATCAATTTTAAAGCAACCAATCTGGGAGTGATTCTTGATAACTCCTCCAGTATGCAGCCCCACATCCCCGCTCTCAAAAAAGAGATCGATAAAAACTTTCCCGGTTCACACTACCGCGAGATCTACGGTTGTGCCCTCACCTGGAATGCTGCACCAAAAACACTCGGTCAACGCGAACAGGTCATCCTTTCCATGGAGGATCTCATCATCGTCAAAAAGACCGACGCCATCTATTGGTTCAGTGACCTTCGTGATGCCCACACCCCTGCCGGACTGGCGCGAATCTCGGAACTCTTCGATCGCTCAGGCGCGGCCTTCTACGCCTCCTCCGTCGATCAAAAACCAAAAGATGAGCTCGAAACCCTCATCACAAAGTTTAGTAAATTCAAAAAGTAATCCCCTACGGATTTGTGAAGACCGGCGCCTGATGTTGCGTAAAGAAATCCTGTGTCAACGCCATCATGCCATCCGGATTCCCGGGAAAGCCCGTGGAGTCCGGAGGTCGTGGAATGTTTTGTCCAATGGTGGCGTCTTCAGACTGGGTGTAGGAAATCGAAACGGGTGTTCCAACTTTTACCAAACGATAGAATTTGGGCGCGACATTCTTATGCATCCGCAGGCATCCACCTGATGCCGGAAAGTTTTTCATCCAGCCGGTATGGAATCCGTATGCCGATTTAAATTCACACCAATACGGCATCGGCGTCCCCTTGAACCGCCATCCCGACGGCCGGTTCCGCAAGTAGCATCCACGAATAACATTCCCCTTGATGGCATATCCGTGCGTGTAGGCGCGGTAGTAGTGATTCTTCGAGCGAATCCGAAAGCTTCCGCGGGGCGTCGGCGCACTTGATCGCCCAACTGTCACCGGCATGACGAGAAGCGGCTTGCTCCCCTCCATGACATAGGCCATCTGGTTTTTTAGGGAAACTTTCACGCGAACCTTGGAAGGATTCGTCGGCAAAGTAGCAGGCCGGTTATAACTCTCATAGGCTTGCATCGCCGCACTTTTCAAAGTCGTCTCCGATTGGGGAATCGGACCACATGAAGTAAACAAGAAAGCTCCGACACACGCCGCAAACATGAGGGGGCGCAACGTACAGAATTCAAACATTTTAACCATTGTATTGGGACTCTGAAACTAACGGCGCGAGTATGGAACCTATTTCTCGAAAGCGTCAAGGAACAAGACCCCAAGCGAGAATTCCAAAGCAGACTCTGGAAGCATGGGGATTTCCGCACCATGATCCCGTATCTCCGACATCCTAAAGTGGCTGGAGAAGCGCCTCATGCAACCGTAACACCAAGCGCCTGCTCTTTTTACTTATCTCCCCCTTTAAAGGGGTGTCGGGGAAGTCGATCTCACCGGGAGCGCCCAGGAGTTCCTCCCACGAAACCAGCGCGCCAGTTGAGGGGATCAACTCCAAAAGCGCTCGTGTTCATTCGTTCGAGCCCTTGACCTCCTCCGCCTGCTCCTACGTCCCAAGGCAATCGATTCTGATAGATCGCCTCATCGACAGTAACGTATCGAATTTTTTCCCCCTTGGATGCCAAGGGGCGATGAATACGAAGAATGCCTTGTTTTGTTGAGATAAGGTCATCAGGAATCCGAAAAACCTGAGCGTGATCAGGAACCACCACCGACCCGGCAGACTCAGGAACACAAATGAGGTAAGCATCAGGAAGAACAGTTGTGCCCTCGGGAAACAAGAATTGGGGTACCTTCTGACCAACAGTTCCTCCACTCAGACCCCATGTTCGATTAGGAGTATCAGAAAGCCAGAGGGAGAGCGGATCCTTGGAATGATTGTGGAGCTCGATGTACTGAAATCCCTCAACATCCGGATGATACATCACTTCGGAAATCAGCAAGGGAATGAAACTTGATCCAAAATTTTTCAAACCAAAACTCTCGGAGAATTCGGGCTGAAAATAATCAACACCCTCGGAGGTTCGAGACCGGCCAAAGGACACGTTTTCATCACTCCCCTCAAAGCGAACACCATGGGAATAACCAGTAAGCTCTCCCTCGGGAGTCGCGGAAAAGAGATAACAACGATCACCTTTTGAGCTGAGCGCCATTTCGCTGCCTGCCGCACAAAAATCAACCTCGTCTACGACCAGGTATCCCTTTGCCGGGACAACTGTATTTTCGGGGAACTTATGTTTATATGGTCGACTTCTTTTATAACTGAGCCACCAACCGGTAATACTTACCGCAGCTGAGGTGGGGTTGTAGATCTCAACGCGGTCTACCAGCTGCCCGGTAGACCGGGACCGAAATTCGCTGATAACAAGTGGTGGAATTTTAGGATCAACCTCCTCCGTGCCGGGTGACCCAAGTCTCGCGGCGCTTGCACGCCACGTACTGAAATGCTCTGGATCCGCTTTAGATTCGAGGGACCTTCTAGTAAGCGAAAACCCCACCTTGGGCTTTCGCTTTTTGAAATAGCCATGATTATCAGGAACCGCGGGCCAAGGATAGTGCGTTTCGTAGCGCATCTGGGTCGCAATACCACCGTCGGGACCAATGAGTGCAATTCGTCCTATTTGATTGTTGAATCTAGAAGCCATCCCGCCATGGAACGGGACGTCGGGATACAGGCTTTGAAACTTCTCCGCGTTGGCAGCAACGACAACAAATCCTCCCGGCGATACGACAACGCCTTCAGGAAAAGTAAACTTGATATAAGCATCAGTCCCCTCCTCGGTGAAATCTACAATTCGCAAGCCAGAGAGACTCAAGGCAACTTCTCCGGTATTCTTAAACTCAATGAATTCTTCATACTCGGACTCGGGAGGACCATTCGTAGGATGAAACATGATTTCAGTGACCAGCAGTTTCGAGAAATCCTGGTCGGCAATAAAAGTCGCGGTTTTCAGTTCACTCCAATCTTCTCCTGATTTCACCCGGCACTGAACCACCATGGATCGGTTGGCAGAAAAAGGACCACCGAAGTCGTGAGATTCAAATGAGTCGGAGTATACTTGGGCACCTGAACGAACGCTCCCGTCCTCCCCCCGTGGATCGGCCCCGTCAGTAGTGTAGAAAATCGCCCCGGAAGGGTTTGGGTTCCTCAACTTCACCAGAGTTGGGGCCACAAGCTTACCGGATTCAGGAAAAATCCCTGGTGGTTCGAGAGCGGAAGAATGAAGCGTGAAAGCGACAAAGCAGAGATTGACCAGAAAAAGGGTAGTCCAAGTGACTGCTACTTTCCTGAGCTGAACCATTCTCGAATATTAGAGTCCTAACAACACCTGTCAAGGTGGGCTGAATGCCCGCGATCATAAGGCGCGGCCCACTTCCCCGCCTTCGTCTCACTTCCTCTCTCCAAGCTCCGCCTTCGCTTCCTTGATCAGCTTGGTTAACGCCATATCCAGATCTCCCTTCACCTGACTCACATGTCTGATCACTCCTTTGTGATCGATGATGTAGATTGTCGGCCAACCGGCGATGTCCCACTTGCTGGAGATCGGGCCACCCACTTTTTCGTCCCGGAAATTACGCCAGGTAATCGTGCCATTCTTGACATACTTCGAGAGCGTTTTCGGAGGATCGGTGTTCACTCCAACCAAGGCAAAGGGCTCGCCTTTCCACTTCTCAACGAGCGACCGCTCGAATGGAAGCATGCCACGGCATGGGCCTCACCACATTCCCCAAAAGGGCAGAAGCACGACCTTGCCCCGGTATTCACTTAGGGTGATTTTCTTCCCTTCAGAATCGACCCCTTCAATTTCGGGGGCTTCACATCCCACTACCAAATGAGTGATCTTATACTTCAAGTCCGCGACCCATTTCTCCACAAACTCATTGACTCCCTCTTCCTTCTCCAGCTTCTCCAGGATCGTCTTGGCCTCCTGATTTCTCGCCGCACGTTCGTCATCATTCAGAGTTAGATTCCGCTGTGCATCCTCAGCCACTGTCAAGGCAAGGCGAAATCTCGCTTCCTGATGAACCCTCCCTTTGGGCAACTTCCCAGTGACTTCCTCCAACTGCTCCTTCTCCCCATAGAAACTCAAAATCCGGACATACTTCAACATCAACTGATCATTCTTCGGGAGCTTCCAAATCACCTCTCCCACTCGCTTCCTCTCTTGAGCGAAGCCATTCTCGATCACCCAGCCGATGACCTCCGCCACTCCTTCCTCAGTCAAATCATTCTTTACCAGATCGAACACCTTCATCACCTCCACATCGTTCCTCTTGGACTTACTGATCAATTCCCGTGCTTCCTTCACTCCTCCAAGGAGCGGCCCTATCGCCAAGCCTATAATCGCCATCGCCAATCTCGCTGTCATCTTCCAACCCTATCAGCCGCCTCCTAATAAAGAAACATCCAAGTCCACGAGTTGCATTTCTCATCATCGGCATACTCTATCATCGAATCCATCATCGATCCGCCGCCACTTCGCCCTGGGCCCATCCACGCGACGTTCCTTCCAGGCCCTCATGACCGTGCAAAGCCCGCACTAGTATTACTGCTAGGAGTTTGCTTTTTTCGGGGTGTCCCTATGGACGTTGTTGAGGAGATCGGAGAGAAGGAGAAAGGGGGTTGCCTGTGCAAACGAACCGGGAATTCCCCGTTCTGCGACGGAGCTCACGCTAAGCTTCCAGAGTAACGGATCCGACCACCTCCCAGGATTGAAGGGACTGCCTTTGGCAGGAGCTTGCGGCAGAAACCAGATTTCCAACCTATTCCGGAAAGGTGCTAGTTTTGTAATGGGACGCACCATCCCACACACACCCGCATCACGGTGCAGGAACCAGGGTGCGAGGAAGGGGCGGCAACCTCCTCAAGGCTCATTTAAATAGAATTTATTCGCTAATGATCCAAATCCTCCATCTGGATGCATCGTCTCTCCTTCAGTCAGCTGAAATTCCTCACCGTTGCAGTTGAGAGGATCATTTTCGCGATCTTCAGCGCTGATAATGGCATCGGCTCTATTTTGTAATCCCCGCGCCTGATAGTCGCTGAACAAGCTATCCGTCATGACATCGAAATATGAGACCAGCTGCTGCTTGGGCATTCCGTCATGCAGGGTGAAGATCCTGACGGCGATATCGGAAATAGTTGAATTGTTGGCGTGATTGCCAATGTGTTCACCGGCGGTGACTTCATAGCCCTTTATGATTTCCGGCAGGATCTCAGCATGGAAAATAATGAATTGGTATGCAGGGTTCAGGGAGGACTGAATCGTGACTCTTGTGCCATTGGAAACACTCAGGTCGACAACTGTTCCATCGACAGGGGAATAGATATTAACACTTGTCCAATCCGGGACGCTCGAATTCGGATGATAATAGTGCTTCATGCTTCGGCATGTTTCGTAATCATCTGAATAATCATGTCCGGAGCCGGAGCGGAATTTCGAGACATATTCAATCTTATCGAGATCGATATAATCATGGCTGACGAATTGAGGGATATCTCCTGAATAGGGGATCCAGGTGCCAATTGTTGATTCAGACACTTTCGTCCGGAAAAACAGTTTTGGGTATTGTTGACTCAAGAGCAAAACAGGCACCTCAAAGGATCCGTGTGCTGCAGCTTGATAGACAATCATTCCCGTCGCTTCGGCATCATGCCAGTTGTTGCCGTCCAAGGACTCGCTGTAATCCAATCCAACAAAGAGATTACCGTTTGAATTAGAGTAGTAGATACCGTGATCTGTGATCTCAGTTATTTCTGTCGTTAGTTCCTGTGATCGGGAACACAGAAAAGACGAAACGAGAGCTAGAAAAATCACGATTCTTTTTTTCATATCCAACTGCTGGAAGTTTGCTTTTTGCGGGGTGTCCCCATGGAATTTGTCAAAGAGATCGGAGAGAGAGAAGGGAGGCTGCGGGGGAAAGAGGGACTGAGATGGTGCCTTGGTTTGGCTGTTGCGGAGGATTACGGCGGGAAACGTCTTTGATTAGCTCCAAATTTCACCGAAGTCAGAAGACTTTAGCACGATTTCTATGGAATGAGAGCCCAGATTTTCAGCCCGCATTGCCACGATCAGCTCTTCTTTCCTCGCTCTGTATCCTCTGTGGTGAAGTCCCCGAACAGCCCGAAAGGATCCATTGGCTGAGCGGCTGAACCCTCCGATAGTAAACCAAGCAGCAACAATCTGTCCGGAACCTGTTTTTTTGAAGACAGGTCCATTTTTAGAAAAATCAAAATATTCTAGCAATCGGGCCTCGTATTCAATCGACTTTGCCCCCTGACTTACGCAGACCCTCAACGGGGAATTTCGCGAGAAGATTTCTGACAAGGGATCTTCTTAGATCTTCTCAAACTTTGTCACCATTAAAAATATCATGAACAAAAAATCCACGTTTCCTGCCCTCGCCGCGCTACTCGCGATCGCCCTCACCATCATCTCGGCTCAAGCAGCCATTTCCGTGGTCAATTCGGACTTCAGCGGAGTTGTGGACACAGGCACGCCCGCCTCCCCGCTCGAGAGCAACCCTTATACGTTCTCATTCGATGCCGGCGCGACGGCCGACAAGCTCATCGTCGCTCTCAGCTCCGAACTCTCCGGGCCGGGGCCAACCGTCGTCACTTATAATGAAGTGGTACTTACACCTGTCGCCGGTACGATTAATGGCAAAGCTCAGGGAATCTTTTACTTGGATGCCCCCTTCACCGGTGGAGCCGCCGATCTGGTCATCAACATGACTGGTTTCAACGTGGTAAATGGTATCGGCTTCGGGGTGACCTCGATCTCCGGCTCTGCTTCCGGCGTCGATGTGGGCAACGCTTCTGCCGGGCTCTCGACATCTCTCACCCCAAGCGTCGCGGACAGCTTCGTCATGTCGAACTACGCATCCAATGCGGGGAATGTTCCGACCGTTCCCTCAGGCCACACCCAACTCTACACAAGTGGTAATATCGGATCGGCCGATGGTGCCGCGGCCTACCTGAACGGCGTCGCCGCCGCTCCGCTGACGATCACCTATGACCAGACCAATCCTAGCAGCAACGCTACGGCTGCCGCAGCGTTCTCCCCCTCCCCTATCCCGGAGCCCTCCTCCGCCGCCCTTCTTGGTCTTGGTGTCCTTGCTCTCATTCGCCGCCGCAGGCAATAGGGAGCCACCGATTTGAATCGTGGTGTTTGTCCAGTCCCCCCTGCAAGCTGATAGCGACTTGTTGGGCGCTGCCTGCTCGTCCGCCTTGGTGGTAGGTCAATGACTGCGCAGTTATTGACCAACTTATTTCCGAACAAGCTTTCACCTCACAGAGAACCTCTTCAAAAAAAGTCCATGAATCGCGAAACCCTCCTTTCTTTCGCCGCGCTGGCGGCACTAGCCTCGGTCGCCCTGTTGTCTCCGGTCGCTGCGGTGCCGGTCACCGTCCTCAATCAGGCTTCTGGCGTGATTGTGGACACAGGCTCGCCCGCCTCCCCGCTCGAGAGCAACCCTTACACGCTCTCATTCGATGCCGGCGCGACGGCCGACAAGCTCATCGTCGCTCTCAGCTCCGAACTCTCCGGGCCGGGGCCAACCGTCATCACCTATAATGACGTGCCGCTCACACCGGTCGCCGGC
>MDTC01266909.1_pt1 | contig 11817 bp, 13 predicted proteins | sample 811181 | NCBI WGS metagenome assembly MDTC01 (sample SAMN05326644, study PRJNA326480) | marine metagenome | isolation source: seawater | place: Pacific Ocean: North | collected 2011
TAAATGAAATTTTTTTAGATGTGGACCTCAAGGAAAAGTTTCAAATTACTAATTTTTCCCGGGATTTGACCTGGGATGACTATTGTAAAAACTTTTTATCTTTTTCTGGCGTTTTAAACCCAGTCGGCATACTAAGAGGTTTTAACACTAGGACTTATGAAGTGCTTTATTCTGGTCGCACTCTTTTGCAGCAGACTTTCGGGCACTACAGTAGACACTCAAGACTTTTGGAAGGGCATCCAAATGCAATTTTATTTGAGACTTTTGATGATCTTAAATTAAAGCTGCAAGACAGCAAAAAGGTACCAACAAGAGAACTTGATTTTTTTGAAAAAAATAATCTATACGCAAGATTCAAAAGCATTGGCGTTAACATAAAATAAGGATAATAAATGGAACTGACAAGAGAACAGGTTAAAGATAACTGGGAAGAACTAGGTAGAAAATTTCCTCTTATTTGTGGACTGAAAACATTGAATGCAGAACTAACAATCTATGCTTGCTTGCAGCAAGCTTACAAACAGTTTGATTACGTTGTGATTACTGACGATGGCTCAACCGATAATACAATGAAAATGATTGAAAAATGTGTCAATGATTTCAATATCAGAAACGTTTCAGTCATTGATGTTTCAAACTGGGATCCAATGCCAGATCAAGTGATTGAGAAACGTGAGGGAGATCATCATGTTACTAGACCAGCTGGCCAAACCCATGCAAAAGCTCAGTATAAAAATTATGAAGTTGTAAAGAAAAACTTTCCAAACGCAATCTATGTTAGTTTAGAAGACGATGTAATTTTGTACGATAATGTAAGAGCAAGAATCTATAATGAAATTATAAAATGGGATGATCCATTCACAGACTGTGAATTTTTTAATGTAACCTCAATGGTTGATAGAGATCATACAATCGAAGTCGCTTATAATAATCAACGCGGTGTGCCAATTCCTGGCATGCAGTTTAGAAAACTTTATGACAATGCAGGAGACTATACACTGGCCGCATGGTGGTGCTGTGGTGACATCACGGTAGGCCCAGATCCAAACTATCCTTTTGGAGCCTGTCTATTTCCATGGCTACCAAAAAATCAAATGGGTAAAAAAGGTCAATCGACTATTGAGCCATTTGGCTTTCATTTAATGAACTTTCGAACTTCTAAACAAGATTACTCTTATCCTAAAGATGCAGCTATCGTGCGTTTTGATTCGCTCGAAGATGAACATGTAGACAATAGTCTTTTTGACAATGTTTCTTTTCCGCTTGGTGAAATTAAGATCAACGATAAATTTGAAAACTATTTGGCGACGAAATGACTATGCTTTCTGTTTGCTCCGTGGCAACAAAAAAATCACTATCTGAGTTCTTATTGCTAAAGTTTAGTTTTGAGCAATATCATGATGCAGAATGGTTTGTAGCAACCGACCAGTATGCAGCCGATGTGCTTGCGAAATATGACAACATTACGACGATAAATAAGATAGAAACAGACGATTGTAGTCATGGAGTAAACGATCCAGTTAAAAATCGGTTGTTTCTCGAACTTATTATGACAAAGTTTGACGCACTTGAAGCAGCGATTAATAAAAATGGATATGGCCTTTTCTTAGATTCAGACATATTTTTTACTAATCCTCTAGAAAACCGGTTTTTAAAATTACTGGTTGATCCTGACATTGATGCGATACTTAGCCCGCACATGACTAATAATCTTGGTTTAGAAACACAGGTTGGTCATTATAATGTTGGGTTTTTTGCGGTAAGAAACAAAGCTTATTTGGAACAACACCGAGCAATGTCTTGGAATAGTAAGGAACTTGGGATGTATTACGAGCAACAGCCCTTACAGTTTACTTCTTACGAATATATGACTGTGAATGCTCCTATATACTATAACATCGGTTGGTGGCGATTTAATGAAAAGCACAACGTAAGCAGATTGCAATATCTATCAGTTCAAGACGACAGGCTTACATTTATGAATAAGCCTGCGGTATGCTTTCATGTACATACGCTCAAGTCTTTGGATTACAATAATCAGGGGAAGTTTCTGCTAGATAAGATCTTTAGCTTAATGTCTCAGACAAACAATACAAAATATGGCGATATGTTTGATTACATAAAGGACTTACTAAATGAACCAACGTAATCTATACAAACTTTTTGATGACTTTAGAATTTCTAGAGAGGATGCAACATATCCTCCATATCACAAAGGGAAATACCTAGAAGAATACTTTGTTGATAAGTTTGAGAAAGAAGCAGCAAGCCATGATAGATTGCTTATACCAGTATATTGGACAGCAGTTTTTAATTATCGGGCAAAAGATGGTTTAGGCCCGCAAACAGAAAATTACGTTTTGCGCGAAAAACTTTTTAAGCTTATTGAAAGCCTGCCAAAAGAACTTAAGTATTTTACTGTCTCGACACATGACGATGCACCTCAAGGGAATTTTCCGCCTGACACAAAACATTTTTATGCTGGCGGCAATTCAGGCATTGGTACAGATCCAATCCCATTAGTATGTTCGGCCTTTGAAAACGTAGGTGATCCACAGAAATTGTATTTTTCAAGTTTTGTAGGTTCAGCAACCAACCCTATTAGAAACCACGCTTTGCAATGCCTGTCTGAGAAAGATGGCTATATAATCCAAGGTTTCCATTGGCGTCCTGATGTAACTACTGACCAGCAAAAACTATTTCTTGATTTAACATCTAGGTCACGATTTACAATATGTCCTCGAGGATACGGCGCAACAAGCTACAGGATGTATGAAGCAATGCAACTTGGTTCTATACCAGTCTACATAAGTGATAAACATTTGCTTCCTTGGAACGACGAGCTAGTTTGGAATAAGCTTGCTGTAATAGCAAATCCCTCACAAGACTATAATGAGCTTGATAATCACTTAAAGAATATGACTGAAACCAAAGTTAGGGAAATGCAACAAGAAATAAAAGACAAATATGAAATGTACTTCTCTATTCCTGGAGTGTACAATCAAGTATTAAGGAGACTAACGTGAAAAAAATATTGTTTGTAATGGCAGATTACCCGGATTGGCGTCAAGACTTTTTTGAAAAGTGGATGTCTCCAAACAATAAAAAGTATGCAGAGCGACATGGCTTTGAATATGTTGAACTGCGAAAGTTGCCACGGGAAGAGGATGGAAATTTTTGGAGAAATAACCCAACCTGGTTAAAACACAAGGTTGTAAATGATTGGATTAAGGATGGTACTTTACAAGATGGGGACATTGTTTCGCATGTAGACGCAGACATTTGTATAGTTGATCACACTAAAAGCTTTGAGCCAGACGAGGGAAAATCATTTGGATATGCGATCGACTCATGCAATACACATTGCATGGGCGCATACACTCTTAGAGTCACAGACTGGTCAAAAAAAATGATGGATCATCTATTGTCTTGGGATTTTTACGAGAGAATGAAAAATGATGGTCATTGGCAACAGTTTAGGGAACAGGCGGCATGGTACACAATGTCAGGTACTTTGCATCATTCTTGGGTTCCTTTTACTGATATGCCAAATAACGGTTTCCATTCGAAGAAGACCGAAGAATGTATCTACACTATTGAAGAACTAAATAAACATGTACAAATATTCGAACCAGAATGGAATGTCACACACGTTGCTGGAGAAGGATTCAATGACTACTTTATGATTCCAACAGATAGAAACAAGACGATATTCCGCCATTTTGCTGGTGGCCAACGTTGGCAAGAGGAGTATTTTACTGGTGAGCAAAGGGCAGTTATGCTTTCCCCAGCGCACTTGGGAACAAGAGCTCAGAAGGCAGAATATGAAAATAGTTGATAAACCAGATTTAATAAATTATTTTATTGAAAAGCTTGGCTATGAATCATATCTTGAAATAGGTCTTGGAAATTCAGTAAAAGTCATGTATGAGTCTTTTAATCGTATCGTATGTAAAAACAAAATTGGCATCGATCCATCAAAACTTTACAGCGGCCTAAATAGATCGGACACTTATAATTGCACTTCTGATGTTTTCTTTGGAAACAATGAGCAAAAGTTTGACATTATATTTGTCGACGGCCTACACGAATATACCCAAGTTAAAAAAGACGTAGACAATGCTTTGGAATGCCTAAACAAAAATGGGATTATTGTAATGCATGATATTGGTCCATTCAATGAGGCACAGATAGCTCCTACGGCCAGTGGAACTGCATATAAAGCATGGATGGATCTAGTTTGTAATAGAAACGATTTAGCTTTTTCTGCTTACTTTTTTGATCCAAGTCGTTTTGACGGCGACGTCGTTGGTTTGGTTTTTCGCGGTAAAAACACACCAGTCAAACTTTATAATGCCGAGTCAGATGATCGATCTTACGCTGTTTTTGATAGTAATAGATCACAGCTTTTGAAACAAAAAAACATTGATGAGATTGTTGATTCGCTAAAGGATTTAAAATGAAAATTTTATATGTTACCTCTCAGGCGGTATCGCCAAACGCGCAAGGTGATTTTCAAGAAAACATGATTTTGCATGGTTTAAGAAACGTGATTGGAAAAAACGTTATTGACATTCCTAGAAAAAAGGTAATGTATGGTGACTTTTCTGAAGTAACAAGAAACCAATTACACGGTCGTGGATTCACTTTATATGATGGCGATCTATTAGATTTAGATGCAATAGAACGACAAATAGATCCATCAAAGATCGATGTTATACTCTATGGAATTACAAATGCATACGGCATAACAGATTATCAAGATTTAAATAAAATATGTGATAACATTTGGTATGTTGATGGGCATGATACACCAGATATTAAAAAGAAACCTTGTTTTAAAAGGGAGCTTTTTAGCAACGAGAAAGGAGTTTATCCAACAGGATTTGGTATTCCTGCTAGTAAAATCATGCCGATACAATTTGACAAAAGTCAAAAATATCAAACAACTGCTCCAGAAGAGGCTTATTTTAAGCCAATAGTTATGCAACATCTGCGTAATCACTACACCTATGAGTGGCACCAAGAAAAAGAGTATTATGACGACATGGCTAAATCTTGGTTTGGATTAACGTGTAAAAAAGGTGGATGGGATTCGCTTAGACATTATGAAATAATGGCAGCTGGGTCTTTACTGTTGTTTAGGGAGTACGAACAAAAACCTAGTCTCTGCGCACCTGTTGACTTGCCATGTATGTCTTACACTTCACTGGAGCATCTCGAAGAAATAACAAATTCGCTAGTTTACAAAAATAAGCCAACTAAAAAATATTATGATCTTTTGTTTGCTCAAAGAGAGTGGCTACTTAAATACGGGACTACTGAAGCAAGAGCTCTGCAAATTATAGAAGTACTCAAGGATTCGATAAATGGATAAATCAATTACTATTTGCTTGCATGCACAAGAAGGACTGCAACATATTGTTGATGCACAGAAACAAGCATTAGCACCGCTCGAAAATGTATTTGATATCGAATGGAACCTCAGAATTGAAAGACATCCAGGAAAATATGACTCATATTCCGAGCTAATAAATGATGCGGTTATTACATCTTCGAATGAATACATTGTAATGCTAAATGCCAGAGTCAAGCCACAGCCGCAAGAAGTTATTCACATGTTGACCTTATTAGAAAATGGTTATGCTATGGCTGGAAAGCACAATGTTGCATACATGGCGGTCACTAAGGAACTGTTTAGAAAAACAGGCTGGTGGGACGAACGCTATCTTGGTGGCGGCTTTGAGGACGATGAGTTTTATTTAAGAATGCATCTTGCCAACCTTGCAATTTATGATTCGCACGAATGTGTATACGATTTTACTTGGAAACAATATCACGGGGTTAAAGGCGGCGATAAGTGTGCTTTGTCTGAACCACATTTTTTTCGAAAGTGGCGTGTAATGGATACAAAGATTATTAAGGCGCTTCCGGAAGAAAACTACAAAAAATATGATGGCTGTCTCGGTGACCCTAGGCCAGATATCAGTTCAAAATGGCAGCCATGGAATAAGTCTGTTATTGGGTCTGGCTATGGAACGCACGGAGATCGAGACGGAATACCAGAAGGAAGAAAAATAACTGAGTTTCATGGTTATCCAAGATCACACAGGTTCTGTATAGTACATTATGCAGGCATGGCGGTAGGTCAAAACAAAGAGGTAATCGATGGAACAAAAGAAGATTTTAATTTGCAGCTATAGAAATTGGGCAAACAGCGTCAAAGACTTAATTTTTTTAAACTATCAAGATTGCGATCTAACTTGGATACAATCAAAAGCAGAGTTTAAAGAAAAGGCAAAAGGCAAGACTTACGACCTGGCGCTATTTATAGGTTGGAGCTGGATAGTACCAAAGAACTTTATCAGCAGAAACACGTGTGTTTGTTTTCATCCATCTGATTTACCCAAATACAGAGGCGGATCTCCAATACAAAATCAAATTATCGATGGTCTAACAGAATCAAAAGTTACCGCATTTAAGATGGATTTTGGTATTGATACAGGGCCTATTTTTGGTAAGGAAAAAATTAGTTTACAGGGCTGTTTATCGGATGTTTTAGATAGCATCGAATATGCCTCAAAAATGCTTGCCCAAAGATTGCTAGACGCTTGCATAGACAACAGCCTTTGCTTCTACAAACAGGATGAATCACAGGCAACGGTTTGTACAAGGAGACAGCCAGAACAAAGCGAAATAACGATAAACGATATTTTATCTTGTACATCTTTACAGTTGCATAATAAAATAAGATCATTGCAGGATCCATATCCAAATGCTTATATTGTTTGTGGTGACGGAAAAAGACTTTACATAAAAATGAGTGACATAGAATGAAAAAGTTAATTATTGCACCGCATGTAGATGACGAAGTTCTTGGGTGTGGTGGAATTTTGGACGACAAAACATTTGTACTTCATTGCGGTCTTGCAGAAAACCAAAACCATGGCCATAAGTTTTTTTCTTCAAGTGAAAGAATGGCCGAATGGAACAAAGTGTTGAAGGCAACTGGTTGTCAATCTCAACTTTTAAATCACGATGTAAATAATTTTGTTTTCGGCAGCAAGTTAATCGGTGATATAGAAAAAACAATTAATCAAACTAAGCCCGATATAGTCTATTTGCCGAGCCCATCATATAACCAGGATCACCAAGCCGTGTATAAGTCAGCAGTTGTTGCATTAAGACCTCACGACTGTAATCATTTTGTCAATAAAATCGTGTTATACGAGCAGCCGCAGGATTTTTGGAATGGTGCAGAACAATCGATTGCACCAAACTATTTTGTGCCAATCAATATTGAAAAGAAGCTTAGTCTTTATGCGCTTTTGGCATCTCAAGTTCGAGGTCATAGAAGCCCAGAAATGCTAAAAACGCTCGCAGCAATGCGTGGACACCAAAGCAACACGGCTTATGCTGAGGCTTTCCAAATCGTAAGGTGGGTCGAATGAAATTAAAAAATGAAAAGGTTTTTGTAACTGGAGGTGCTGGCTTTTTGGGTAGAAATGTTATCAAAAGAATCTATGATAATAACGAAATTACCGTCTATTCTCGAGACGAAGCAAAGCACTACTATCTTGGCAAACTTTATCCAAACATTAGATTTGTCGTTGGTGATATTAGAAATCATGACTTACTAACGAGAGCAGCAAGAGGCCACACCGTTGGCATCTTTGCGGCATCCTTAAAACAGATTGAAGCTTGCGAAAAAAATCCATCAGAAGCGACACAAGTAATTATCAATGGAGCACTCAATTCAAAGAGAGCAGCAGAAGACAACGAATTTAAAAGTGCGTGTTTTATAAGTAGCGACAAATCAAGAGCCGCTACAACAGTTTATGGAGCAATGAAATACGTTGCAGGTGAATCATTTATACTCAACACACAAGAATGTAGTACTAATTTTTCTACCGCTATTTATGGCAACGTTTTAAACTCGACTGGGTCCATAATTCCACTAATGTGGAATGCCATTAAACTAGATATGGAATTACCTTTGTATTCTGATCAAATGACGAGATTTTTTCTTACAGTCGATGAAGCAATTGATTTGATTGATGTTGCACTTGATCTAGATGGCGTTAATGTTATACCAAAAGCAAAAAGCGCAAAAATTTCAGATCTTTTTCAAATATTTTCAGAACGTTTTGGTCTAAAATATCGTTTAGAACAACCTAGAGCTGGAGAAAAGATACACGAAATAATGGCATCAAACGAAGAGCTATCGCGCATGAACTTTTTGATTAGAGAAAATGTTTACATTATGGATCCGAAAAGACAATATGGAACAGTCAGTTTTCCTTCGGGTGAATTTTCGTCACAAGATGTTTGTATTTCAAAGGAAGATTTAGAAAAGCTATTGGAGAAACATGACTTCTATAGACAATAACATAATGGTATTGGGTGCAAACGGAATGCTTGGCTCAATGGTGTTCCATTACCTGTCTGCACAGCAAGACTTTAAAGTATCAACAAATAAACACCGTTGGCCCTCGAATGCTTTTATGGAAGAAGTTAAGAACTTTTCTGGAATAATTGTAAACTGTATCGGTGGTATTCCACAATCAGGAACCAGTAACTTTGAAATAAATCACAAGCTCCCTGTTTTTTTGCTAAGTACTAAAAACAAACTGGTGCAGCCTTGTACTGACTGTGTGTATGATGGAAAACTTCCTGCAGGCTATTGTTATACTGGAGTAAATAATTTTAACGCAAACGACGACTATGGTCTAAGCAAAAGAAGATTCGCAGAGCAAGCAGAATCCTACGGCAACAATCTAAAAATAATCAGGTGTTCAATAATAGGTTACGATAAAAACAATGTGTCGTTGATGTCTTGGCTTATTGAAAAGGCTAAAACTGATAAATCTTGTGATGGATATGTTAATCATTTATGGAATGGTGTTACGACGCTAACTTGGGCAAAAGTACTTGCGGATGTCATCACAAACTGGGATAAAAGTCCAATGATTACAATACCAGGTATTGAGCCTATGAACAAGTATGAATTGTTGTGTACAATAAATGATACACATGAACTAGGCGTTTCGATAACTCCTGTAAAAAACAAATACAGAACAAATAAATGCCTAAGTGCAAACATAAAGTGTGATCCAATACGCGATCAGCTTTGTGAAATGGCGGCACTAAGGGAGTCACTTTGAAAATATTATTTCATTCATTTCAGCTAGGTGAGCGTGGAACAGAGGTTATGCTTCTTAACTATGCAAAGCACGTAAGAGACATACTTGGCCATGAACCAGTTATCGTGTCAACACATACTAGGCCAACACCTGGACTAAGTTTGTTCAAAGATTTTGAGGTAATTTTATATCCGGAGATATTTGATAGCCACAATCGAAATGCACATTTGCGAGAAAGACTAGAGAAAATTGTAGATCAGACAAAAGCTGATGCCATATTTCAGGCTAAGGGTGGTGAAATAGATAATACCACTCCTCGTAACTGCAAATCTTGGATTCACGGCATATTTCGTATGGATCAGCCACATGGCGATGTTTATAGTGCCGTCTGTAAATACATTGTCGATAAACACAAAGGTAAGCATCCACACGTGTATCCAATAATTGAGAATCCAAATATCAATGGTGATTTAAGAGAGGAACTTGGCATTCCAAAAAATGCTTTTGTGTTTGGAAGGCACGGTGGCATAGACACATTTCAAATTGCATGGGCACACGAAGCATTAAAGAAAGCTTTACACAAAAGAAAAGATCTTTACTTTTTGTTTCTTAACACTGCAAAGTTTATTGACCATCCGCGAGCAAAATTTTTGCCGATGACGACTGATATTGATAGAAAGTTTAAGTTTATTAACAGTTGTGATGCCATGATACATAGCAGGTTAGATGGCGAAATATTTAGCCAAGCGATAGCAGAATTTTCTATTTGCAATAAACCTATAGTTACTTGGTCTGGTTTGATTAATTGGAATGGTGAAATCGTAAATCAACCAGGCTATGATACTGGACATCACGCAGTTTTAAAAGAGGATGGAATATACTATCATGGGCCTAACGATCTAGAAAACATTTTGACTGACATCACACATGAATTTGTAAAAGCAAAAGATTGGAACGTTTATAAAAATAAATACAGCGCCGAGCGTGTAATGCGACAGTTTGATAATGTCTTTATAAAAGAGCTAAATAACTGGAATGTTGATTTCTTGGAAGATGTGGAGACAGAGTGATCGTTGGAAAGTGTCCAGTAAGAATATCCCTGGCCGGTGGCTCGACAGACATGCAGTCGTTTATAGATATGTATGGTCAAGGTTCGGTGGTTACTTTTACGGCTGATCTTCATACATACATAATGCTGAGGTCTGATCGTCTTGGGCTGAATGGAAAGGATGGGAAGTTTGTCGTAAACTACATGCAACGCGAAGTTTGCGCAGAACCAAAAGACATCAAAAATGACATTGCAAGAGTTTGTATCGAGCATTTTGGTGTCAAGCCAATGACAAGCTGGTTTAACAACGATTTTTATTCTGCCGGCTCAGGTTTAGCAGCATCTTCAGCTTATTTAAATGCTTTTATTGCAGCATTGGCAAAGTACACAGAAACCAACATGTCACAAATGGAAATTGCTAAACTTGGTCACACACTTGAAAGAACTTTTAATCCATTGACGGGCTATCAGGATCCTTACGGCTGTGCAATTGGTGGCTTTAAAAGACTGGATTTTAATACTGACGGCACAGTTGTGTCAACCGGATATGAACAAAAAATATTTAACAATCTTTCTCTCTATCTTGTGCCTACTGGAGTTTCAAGGAGCTCCACAGCCATACTAAAAACAATCGATCCCGCCAAATGTTATCCTCTCCTAGATGTTGTTGATTCAATGGATACGGCCATCAAAGAATGCGACCAAGGAAGCTTCCTTGATTTAGTAAGGGCTGGTTGGCATATCAAAAAGACCACATCACCCTTGATTGCTAAAAACACGGTAATCACCGATCTAGATAATTTAATTGCATCCAATGATGCAGTATTGGCACATAGGTTACTCGGAGCAGGAAACGGTGGATACTTTTTATTATTTCTCGACAGTAGATATAATGATCAAAAGACAAAGGTCTTTCTAAATTCTATAAATGCCTTACAAATTTCAATTGACACCACTGGTGTCATAGCGAGCTAAAATGAAAACACTGGTTATTGATATTGAGAAACACTTTCCTCCTTTGGCACAAATGTTTGATGCAGATTATTACTGCCCCGTACTTGAACCAGACGAGTTTAAACAATTACAACCAGTTCCAACAAACGCTGAAGTCAAGGACATATACGGTATTGATGTAACCACACTAGAAGACCTTGATCAAAAATATGATGTAGCTATGATAGTCTGGCCAATACAGTCGTTTGATGACAGCCTAGAGGAGTTTGAAGACCTTCGAGACGGAACAAGGAAACAGATTGAAAGAAAGGAATACTTTGAAAACAAGATATTTCCTTTGTTAGAGAAGAAAGGTGTAAATAAAGTACTTTGGTTTGATGATTGCGATAGAGCAATCGCAGGTAAGGGCATAGACTGGTTACTGGACAACCAGCATCCTTGTGATGCTGTTTTTAAAAGGGAGTATCGTAGAACTCATACATACGATTATTATGCTTTTGTCCATCCATTTCCATTTATGACATTTGGCAAGCCAAATCCTCCATGGCTTCTTTATAAAAACAGGGTGAAAGGCTCTGCAAGAGAGCATGGGTGCTTTTGGTCTGGTGCGCCAATTAATAGATTTCAGGCAGGAGTTTCAGATGAATGGTGCAATCGTCTTGGAATGCTACA
>MDTC01218808.1_pt1 | contig 11816 bp, 12 predicted proteins | sample 811181 | NCBI WGS metagenome assembly MDTC01 (sample SAMN05326644, study PRJNA326480) | marine metagenome | isolation source: seawater | place: Pacific Ocean: North | collected 2011
AGCAGGGAATAACGAAAACATTAACTACGATATGAGCATAGAAGATATCATTGATGTTGGGTCTTCTGATAGTGAAATCACAGCAGGAGACTCAGTTACTGAAGTAATAGAAGATAATAATATCAAGGAGATCCCGCCTGTTGATAGAATGCCAACTGTCTTCAAAGGTTTGCTAGGCGGACTAAGTAGTGGCTTTGGTTTATTTTAAAATACGAACGTTCGTTCGGTAAATTTCTAACGATATCAAAAAATAGAATTTATCCAATTTTTTTATTAACTCAGTTAGGAATTAAAAACATTACCTGTGTTTTTCCATAATTTTTTTTTTCAATTAATTTAAAGTTTCCGTTGATCTTAAGCTCAGCCCTTATGTCATCTTCAATAACTAAGACACCATCTGAATTAAGAAGATCATTCTTCGATACAAACTCTAAAATATTTTCCAAGTATTGCTTTTGATATGGTGGATCTGCAAGAATTAGATCAAATTTTTTTTCAATAAAAAAGGGTTTTCTTCTTCTAATATCGATTAGTACATGCGCCGAGAGATCTGACAAACCACAGTTTTCAAGATTTCTTTTGCAAACCAGATGTGACTCCCGACTAATATCTAAAAAAAAACAAAATTTGGAACCTCGGGATAATGACTCAATTCCGAGTGAGCCTGACCCTGAAAACATATCTAGCGTATTACACCCTTCAAAGTTAAAATTAATGACACCATGCTGAAGCACATTAAATATTGCCATTTTTACTTTATCCGCAGTCGGTCTGATACCTGTACCCTTAATGGTAGCTAATTTTTTACCCTTTGCAGATCCTGATATGACTCGCATAATCTATCCCTCAAAACCTATTTTTTTTAATTTTGTTGGCACTTCTTTCTTGTTGAGTTCAATATATTCACCTTTTTTTATTTGCCCTAGTTCAAATGGCCCAAATTTAATTCTTATAAGTCTGTTTATTTGAATACCTAAATATTCAAAAATTTTTCTAACTTCACGATTCTTACCCTCAGCAATTTCGATTGTTAACCATGAATTAGATTGGCTGTATGACATTAATTCTGCATTTATAATTTTGTATTTAATATTATTAATGATCATTTCCCCATTTATCTCATCAATTTTTTCTTTTTCAACCTTTCCCCTGACCTTGATCTTATATTTCCTGATTATTTTATTTTTTGGATGTTCCATATATCTTGAAAAATCTCCATTATTTGTAAACAGAAGCAGGCCTTCAGTATTCAAATCAAGTCTACCAATTGGAATTAAGTGATCTATCTTAGATGGCAGAAGATCAAACACCTCTTTTCTTTTTTGTGGATCCTTTGATGTCGTAATATAGCCTTTTGGCTTGTTTAAGAGCCATATTCGAGTGTTTTCATTCAGTTTTATTATTTTGCCATCCGCAAGGATTTTATCTTTTTGACTCACAAAGATTGCAGGAGAGTCAATAGTTCTGCCATTTATTTCAACCTTTCCTTCAAAGATAAGTTTTTCTGCATCTCGTCGCGAATATGCCCCAGCTTTCGCGATAAATTTTGCTATTCTTATATTTTGTGTATCTTTATTGATATTATTTGGCATGTTACGATTATATGTTGTAATGAATTTATTTTATATCATTTTTATAAGAGGTGTTTATGAGGTTTATGGAGCTCGCGATTGAAAAAGCAGTTGAAGCGCAGGTTGCAGGTGAGGTGCCTATCGGAGCGTTGATTGTGCATAAGGATGGGGAAATAATTTCAAAAGCTCATAATTTGACTAAAACAACCTATGATCCATCTGCACACGCTGAGATCAATGCTCTCAGAATTGCCACAGAAAAGGTAAAAAATAATATTCTCAAGGATTATGATTTGTTTGTTACTCTTGAGCCTTGTTTAATGTGTATGGTTGCAATTTCAAACGCTCGCATTCGTAGACTTTACTTTGGTGCATACGCAAGCCTGCTAAATGAATTTTCTTCAAAAGAGTCCTCAAGATACCTATCTTCGCGTGAATGTAATCATCGGCCAGAAATATATGGAGGTATTCTAGAGGTAAGAAATCAAGATTTAATTAGGGCATTCTTTCAATCAAAGAGGGGGCTTAAATAATTTAGCTAAGGGCTCTCCAAGCTATATCATTACGATATACTTTACCTTTGTAGGATATTTTTTCAATCGCTGAATAGGCATGTTCTCTTGCAAGTTCTAGTGTGTCCGCAATTGAAGTAACATTTAGTACTCGGCCACCCGTTGCTATCAAAGCACCATCAATGATTGAAGTACCAGCATGGAAAACTTTTACATTTGGATTTTTTTCTGCATCCTTAATACCATATATTTCTGCATTTTTATTATATTCAGATGGATACCCATTATTGGCTAGTACTACTGTAATTGCTCTCTTTTTTTCCCACTCAAGATTATAATTTTCAATATTTCCATTCACGGTTTCAAATAGTAATTCTGCAAAGTCTGACTTCAGGAGCATTAATAACGCCTGGGTTTCTGGGTCACCAAATCTAATATTATACTCAATTAAGCTTGGTTGATTTTCTTTAACCATTAGACCCGCAAAAAGAACCCCTTTATATTCAATCCCTCTCTTCCTGAGACCGTATATTGTCGGTTCTAAAATTTGGTTCATAATTTTATTTTCAAGTTCAGAAGTTAACATTGGTGGGGGGCAATAAGCGCCCATACCACCTGTATTTGGACCTTCATCTTTATCGAGTAGCCTTTTGTGATCTTGGGCTCCTATGAGGGGTAGAATTTCTTTACCATCTGTAATTGCAAAGTAGCTGAGCTCTTCGCCATATAAAAATTCTTCAATTAATACGGATTGTCCACTTCCAAATTTTCCGTTAAAGACATCTCCTAATGAATTTTTTGCGTTTTTAAGATTTTCACAAATTGCAACACCTTTACCTGCTGCTAATCCGTCAGCTTTTATGACATATGGTGCCTCAAGTTTCTCTAGATACATACACGCATCAGTATAATTATTAAACCACTTTGCTCCTCCCGTTGGAATATTATTTTCAAATGCAATTTCTTTTGTAAATTTTTTTGACGACTCCAACTTTGACGCCTCTAAACTGGGCGCAAAAACGTCGATTTTATATTCTTTCAAGTAATCTGTAATCCCCTCACATATTGGAACTTCGGGCCCAACAATTACGAGATCAATATTGTTATTTTTAGAAAAATTTTTAATCTCTCTGAAGTTAGAAGGGTTAATATCGATACACTCACAATATTCGCCAATACCAGGGTTGCCGGGAAGGGCAAATAATTGATTCTTACTTGGGCTTTTGGACAAAGCCATTGCGATGGCATGCTCTCTTCCACCACTACCGATGATTAAGATATTCATTTACCCACAATTTTAATTACGTAAAAATAATTTTACTAATAATATTAACGTAAAGAATTATAATGTTAATTTATAAATAATAGTTTTAAATGATTTTTGTTAATCAAAATATTCGAGAATATGGTGTAATTGAGCTCTCTCAAGAAATAAAGAAGAGTCTTGAAGAAAACTTTGGACATATAAGGCTGAGAGGTGAGGTCTCGGGGCTCAGTGTGAGCAAGGCAGGACATGTATTTTTATCATTAAAAGAACAAAATGACCTCATAGAAGCGATTATTTGGCCTGATAAATTTCAAAAATTAAACATTAAGCCACAGGATGGAATGGAGGTAATTGCATCCGGAAAAATTACGACATATTCAAGGGGTAGTAACTCTAAATATCAAATTATGATTGATAATATTGAGGTTGCAGGTGAAGGTGCGCTGTTAGCACTTTACGAGAAATTAAAGAAAAGTCTGCAAGCTGAGGGGCTGTTCGATGTTTCGAAGAAAAAATTAATTCCAAAATTCCCAAAAAATTTGCTTATCTTAACCTCTATTAATGGAGCAGTGATTCGCGATATTTTAAGAATAAATACAGATCGAGGATATCCATTAAATATAGATATTATGGATGTTTCTGTTCAAGGGCAAAACTGCCCAAAGGAAATTAGTGAAGCAATAATTGGAGCCAACAGGATGACTTCGTCCACGAAAATACCGGATGTTATACTTATTGCAAGAGGCGGTGGATCACTTGAGGATTTGTGGGGTTTTAATGATGAACTCCTCATCAGAGCTGTATATTCATCCAATATTCCAGTTATTACTGCAATTGGTCATGAAACGGATACATGTCTAGTTGATCTGGCTTCAGACTATAGAGCCCCCACACCTACTGCTGCAGCCGGAATACTATTTCCAGATATTAAAGAGGTTAAATATAGGATTAATCAGGATATAGAAATACTTAAGAAGTTCATTTTTGATAGGTTAGCTAATTTTACACTCAGATATAACTTTATAGAGCAGAAATTAATCTCTAAAGGAATGCAATATCAAAAAGAAAAACTTATCAATTTTGAGAGGCTGAGTTCCAAGATATCAAAGCAAGCTCTTATTAGTAATATCCAGAATAAGATTTTGAAACAAAAAAACCAAAAAGAGAGAATCTTCAGATTACTTGAGCAGAAAGTAAATAACTGTAAGATAAAGCAGGAAAAAATTAATTCAAATTTACTATCAAGTATTAAAAGTGGTATTCGAGATAAATCCTATTCATTGTCCTTAAATAATAGGTTGTTAGATAGTTTAAATTATAAAAAAACCCTAAATAGGGGCTATGCAATAATAAAAGATCAAGATAAATCAATTGTTGAAAGTAAAAAAGTTGCAAATCAACTTAAATTAGTAAACATTATGTTTTCAGATGGCGAAATTACTGTAAAAAATCAAAACGATAAATAATTAATGCATAATGATAGGAAAAAACAAAAATATAACAGATAATCAGGAGGCCAAATTAAAGTACTCAGACGGTGAATTTGATGTATTAGTTGATGGGCAATATGTTGTGTGTGCCATAACTGGTAACAAGATTGGTATAAGCGATTTAAAATACTGGTCAGTTGAAAGGCAGGAGCCTTATGAAAGCGCGGCAGCTGCGTTGGCCGGTTATAAAAATAATAGTTAGATTAATTCATGGACTTTTGCGTAATATATTTCATCAGATCATCGGGGTGATCTATTTTAATAGTGATATCAAGAACATCCACTAAATCTCGAAGCTGCTTGTTTGGATCATTCTCATCATTGAATCTAACATAGTCTTTTGAAGTTGTTAATAATGAGTATTTGCCATTCGCTGTCGCAATTTCAAGTAATTGTTTTACGTCGTTTTTGCTATATTGGAAGTGATTTGGATAGGTCAAATTTTGAGTCGTTTTTATCTTTAATTTTCTCAATGTATTATAAAATTTTTTAGGCATACCAATACCTGTGAATGCTATTTTTTCTGATTTATCATCATTTCTTATTCGATATTCTGATTTAGCTGATACGTTTTGTATTTTATAATTTTTTATCTTTTCAATGATCTTTTTATCTGTTTTTTCTTCGTCGATGAGAATTAATATGTCAGCTATACCAAGTGCGTAGTCGATTGATCCGTGTAAATCACCAGCTGGAAACTGTTTTAGATTTATTCGTGGCATATTTCCGTCGATTACTAATACATTTACCTTATTTTTGATTGATACGTCCCTATATCCGTCATCGGAAACAATGTAATCATATTTGTTATGATTATTCGCCATCTTCAGGGCTGACTTTCTATTTTTTGATACAAATGTCTCACAATAGTGAGATAAGAGTATGGGCTCATCCCCAACATCAAGCGATGTGTGTTTCTCATTAATTAGAGTCGGGCGTTTGATCTTTCCCTTGTAGCACTTTGATGTTGCAGATATTTTTTTATTCTTTTTTAGTAATAATTCCTGTATTGCTATTGCAACTGGGGTCTTGCCCCCACCTCCAATTATAGGACTACCAATACAAATTACAGGGGCTTTTGAATGGTATGGTTTTTGCAGTTTGTAGCTCTGCTTGGAAATAAAATGATGAATGAGTCCAATTGGGGTTAATAAATTTGTGAGGAATGATGTATCGTTCCAGAATCTGGGTCTTCTCATTGGATTTCTCCGAGTTCTGAATTCAGGATATCAATTATTTCATTCTCAACAACTACCTTTTTCTTACTTATTATTGTGTTTATATTTTCAAGAATATCGGTTGTTTTATTTGGTTGGACAATGAAATCTTCAATTTTCTGCATAATTAAATTTGTATCATTAGCTAAAAACGAGCATTTGAGCTTGTCTAATGACTCATAGATGTCACTAAAATTTTGAGTATTTTCTCCATGTAAAACGATGCAATTTTTTTGTATAGCTTCAATTGGATTATGGCCTCCAATTTTATCAAAAGAGCCGCCAATCACTGCTATTTTTGATAATTCAAAATAAGTTCCTAAAATTCCAACCTCATTAACAATTAAGAGGTTATGATCTGGTTTGAGCTCATAATTTGGTAAGTAAGACCAGCTGTCATCATGGGCGTCAAAGAGGGAAATCATTTTATTACACGTTTCGGTGTGTCTTGGCGCAAATATGCAAACTGTATTTGGATATTTTTCCTGGATTTTTTTGTGTAAATTATAAAATAACTCAGTCTCTTTCTCATGCACTGATGCAGCAATATATATAAATTTCTTTTCTAATATATTTTTGAGATATTCATATTCCTTTTTGTTTGTTCTTAATGGGGTATTTGCGTATTTAATATTCTCAGATAATCTAATATTAGACTGACCTAGTTGCTTATATCTTTTATGGGTGTCATTGTCCTGACATGAAATCAATTTTGGTATGGAAAATATTCTATCCGCTAATATTTTCAGCTTATTCCACCTTCTAAAGCTTTTTTCAGACAGCCGCGCATTCAATAAATACAGTGGTATGCGCCTGCGATCTAGCTCAAGATAATAATTAGGCCATATCTCAGACTCCATGAAAATAGATAGTACCGGTGACCAGTGATTTAAAAATCTTTTTACAAATATTTTTACGTCTAAAGGAAGAAACTGATGAATGATTCTCTGATTTGCATTATCCTTTAAAATTTTCGCGGATGATAGTGTTGCCGTGGTGAATAAAATACATATTTCCGTGTTGTGTTTCAAAATAATCTTAGCCACACTCAGTCCAGAGTAAGTCTCACCAATACTTGCTGCATGTATCCATATGATTTTTTTATCAGTATCAGTTATTGATGAAAAATTCTGAGCAAGTTTTTGTTTAAAGCTTTTTTGGGTCTCTTTAGATTGCGCCCTGCGTATAGTCATATATACGTATCCAAAGATAAAAAATAGGTTTGTTAAAAACACATAAATTAAGATTGCAAGATTTTGAAATATTTTTTTCATTTTATTAAATAGGCTAAATGGATAATACTAATGATAAGACTACCAGAAAACCTATATATTTATTTGCCGAGAAAAAACTGGCGCAAGATTGTACTTTCCCTAAATTCAGTTTTCTGAGCAACACTATACCAAGCAAAACAGCACAAAGAAATACTAAAAATGTTCTGTAGTTTGACTCAATCCATATCAATGCCACAAGCATAAGTAGAAAACTCATAATATAAAAGGCATATATCGCGATTTTTGGATTCTTTTCAAAAAGAACCGCTGTTGACTTAACCCCAATTATTTTATCATCAACAATATCCTGGTAACCATAAACAGTATCATATCCCAGTGTCCAGAATATAGCAGAAAGATAAATCGGTATTATGACGGGACTTAGGCTCTCTGATATTGACGTCCATCCCATTATAATACCCCAGTTAAAAGTTATGCCCAAAAAAAGCTGTGGCCAGTGTGTAATCCTCTTCATAAATGGGTATGTCATAACCAGAATTATTGATGCCAACCCTATTATTATGGTAATTGCGTTGAGAGAAATAAGTATACAAAAACTGAGAAATAATAGCACTAAGAGTAATAAAACTGCTTCAAAGAGTGACATAGTTTTGTTTGCCAATGGTCTATTTTTAGTCCGTTCAACTTGCGCGTCTATCTTACGGTCTACGACATCATTAAAAATGCAACCAGCAGATCTCATAAGGATGGAGCCGAATAAAAAAAGTATTATAATTTTCAATTCAATTATTTTACCCGAATATATAGAAGATGAAATGATCCCGTACAAACACGGAATAAACAACAGGAGCCAGCCAATTGGCCTATTATTTCGTGTTATTGCAATATAGCAATTTATTCTTTTTTTAATACTTTTCAAAACAATATACAGTATAATTTTTTCTAACAATTTAATAAATTATTTATAACAAAAATTTTGAGTTTAAAATAATAAAATGCAATCAAACCATTCAAAAAACATAAGGCTATATCAAAATTATAAATTGTATCAAAACGCAATAATTGAAGTTACAAATGATGATCATCACTACTTGAGAAATGTTATGAGAGTCAAAGTTAATGATGAATTGCTTATATTTAATGGTCTGGATGGCGAATGGTATTCGAAAGTTTTAATTGTGAAAAAAGATCGCATTGAAATCGAGGTAATTAGCTGTGCGCGGCTTCAGATGAAATACAAAGAAATGCATTGCTATTTTTCTCCATTAAATGCCAACAGGCACAACTATATAATTGAAAAGCTGACCGAGCTGGGTATATCCACTTTTACACCCGTCATTACAGAATTCTCAAATGTTAGAAAAGTTAATCAAAATAAGCTGCGTTCACGAGCGAAAGAGGCAGCCGAGCAATGTGGACTGATGATCGTTCCACAAATTAATAAAGCTATGGGACTAGACGAGATACTCAGTGACTGGTCTACCGAAAAGACATTAGTGTTTTGTGATGAAAAATCACATCCAAAAAATCCCATAAACGAATTGATTGGGTCAAAAGAATTGAATATTTCCTTTTTGATTGGACCTGAGGGGGGTTTTTCTGATAAAGAGAGATACGATATTTTAAAGTTACAGAATTTGATAAGACTCTCTCTTGGGTCAAGAGTTCTGAGGGCTGATACCGCGGCTATAGTTGTCGCATCATTCTTGCAGGTCACAGGTGGAGATTTGTTTAGTGAAACACAGTAAAAATGCTATACCAAAAGTATAATACATGAAAAATAATATAGAACGAAACTCACAAATCCCAACAGAATTGGATTTAGTTAATTATTTTCATTCGGGTTCAAAGTCACCCAAAGATTATAAAATCGGAACAGAAAACGAAAAATTTTTATTTCACAAAGGGTCGTTGAACCCCATTCATTATTCAGATGGTCCGGGTATCGTTGATGTGTTCAACATACTCATAGATCAGTTTCATTGGAGTCCAATATTTGATGGGGATAATATTATTGGTTTATCTGACGCAAAGAATGACAGAAATATTTCCCTAGAACCCGGTGGTCAAATTGAATTGTCTGGATCAAAATGTTCTAATTTACATCAAACAAATGAAGAATTTAAACAATATCATTCTCAAATTGAGTATATTTGTAATGAGTTGAATATTGGAGCTCTTGGCCTCGGATTTTGTCCAAAATGGGGCTTTAAGGAAATGGCTAAAGTTCCAAAGACCAGGTATACAATCATGAGGGAATATATGCCAAAAGTTGGTAGTCACGGCCTTGATATGATGCATTGTTCTGCAACTACTCAGGTTAATCTCGATTACAGCGATGAAAATGATTATTCAAAAAAGTTTCGTGTTGCTATGGCGCTTCAACCCCTCATATCAGTAATGTTTTTTAATAGTCCATTTCTAAATGGTCGGCTGACTGGATTATTATCCAACAGGCTTCGAGTTTGGGCAGATACAGATAATGATAGATGTGGCTATTTACCATTTGCTTTTGATGATCAGAATAATTTTGAGGATTACACTCAGTATGCACTCGATGTACCTATGTATTTTATTTATAGAAATGGTAAATATGTTGTGCCAAATCATATATCTTTTAGGAATTTTTTATCCAATGGTTTTGTTGATGGTAATGGAGACAAGTTTTCAGCAACAATAAATGATTGGGAGACTCATTTATCAACTCTTTTTCCTCAGGTTCGATTGAAGAAATTTCTCGAAATGAGAGGTGCTGACTCTGGAAACCATAGTTCAATTATCAGTCTTGCTTCGATTTGGACGGGGTTGATGTACAATAATAAAGCGCTTGATGAGGTTTACAAAATAATCTCAAAATGGACACATTCAGACGTTTTACATCTGGAAAAATGCTTAAATAAAGATGGCTTGAATGTTAACTTCTTGGGCTATGCTGTTCTTGATCTGCTGAAGGAGTTTGTATCTTTATCAAAGCAGGGATTATCCGAGAGGAATATTCGAAATGAGCATGATGAAACGGAAGAAATCTATTTAGAGCCACTTTTTGAGGTCCTTACAAAAAAAAGAACACCGTCAGATGTATTAGTAGACGATTTTCATCGTGAATGGTCAAATGAAGTAAAACCAATATATAGCAAACACTATTTATAAGAGGAAAAGAATATTAAAAATTATCAACCTTCCATTTGGTCTTTGGCCGCAGTCACTGGGCTTGCACCACTAACATTAAACCTAATTGTACCATCTCTACCTGCGCTCTCTGAACATTTTGATATAACATATTCAAGCGCACAATTTGCGGTATCGTCTTTTATTATATCAATGGCTATTGGTCAGATTTTTATTGGCCCACTATCAGACGCTTACGGCAGAAGATCAATATTGATGCTCGGAATCATTATTTTTTTGATTGGAACAACAATATGCAGTATCGCAACATCGAGTGAGTTACTTATTATCGGTCGTTTCATACAGGCATTTGGCGGGGTTGCAGGCGTTGTTCTTGGTCGAGCTATTATTCGAGACGTATACAGCCGTGAAAAAGCTGCAAGCGCATTGGGTTACGTTACCACAGTTATGGTCATTGCACCTATGATAGCTCCACCACTTGGGGGTATATTGCAAGATTTATTTGGTTGGAGAAGTATTTTTTACCTTATGATGATTGTGGGCATAATCCTTTTTTTAAATATATTTTATAACCTTCAAGAGACAAAAATAGAAGATCGTATTCAGGGGGACATTAGATCATTATTAAACAGTTTTGTTCAATTATTGAAATTACCTCAATTCATCCTTTACACAATTACAATGTCATGTGCAAATTCCATGTTCTTCACATTTCTTGGCGTCGCTCCACTCCTTGTCATCCAAAAGTTAGAATATTCACCGACACAATATGGGTTCACATTTATGGTGATATCATTTGCATTTATGTCGGGTAGTTTTACAACAGCAAGGCTTTCTGAAAGGATTGGCTCCTTGAGAATGATTGGTTACGCTGTATTTGGAACTATAATTGGCTCTGTACTTATGCTGATCATATTTTTAAGTGGTATCATTAATATATACATAATTTTTGGAACAATGATGATTATCACATACTCAAACGGAATCGTGATGCCAAATATTATTGCTAATATCGTGAGTATAAGACCTCAGCTAGCTGGAGCTGCGTCAGGCCTATCAGGCTGCATTCAATATTCAATAGCTGGTATCTCTTCATATGTAGCAGCTGTACTTGCTGGAATTGGGCTGATTTTTATGCCTATACAACTAATTTTGCTCGCGCTTATTGGTACAATCACCTTTTACCTTGCTGAGGCCATTAAAAGTAATTAGCGATATCTATTCTTTACTGTATATTTCAATAATATCACGCCTAATTCTCTCATAAAGCTCTTCAGTAGGTATACCATTTATGACTAAGCTATTATCTTTTTGATAGCTTTTTATTGCCTCGCTTGTACTTCTTGTAAATGTTCCATCATACATTCCAACATAATAACCAATGCTAATAAGTGC
>MDTC01228413.1_pt1 | contig 11816 bp, 11 predicted proteins | sample 811181 | NCBI WGS metagenome assembly MDTC01 (sample SAMN05326644, study PRJNA326480) | marine metagenome | isolation source: seawater | place: Pacific Ocean: North | collected 2011
ATTGCTCCATCTTTTCCTGTAACATGATTACTTATCACTTTCCACGATGTTCGACATGGTTCTATGAACTTTAAATTCGATAATGTGTTGTACATCAGAATAGAAATACCAGTTGTACAAAAATATCCATTCTCAATGATTTCAAATGGCTTCATCCAGCCCTTTGGAGAATAATAATCTAAATATCGACTGTGAATTTTTACAGTAGAAAATGCTTCAAGAACATCTTGTTCCGACTTTGCATTCTTACGAATTGACCTGAATTGTACTAGACGTCTATCGACATCTGTATGTTTTTCAAACATTACATATTACTATTGTGATTTCCACTTACGAACAACGTATTTCATAACTGCATTACTCGTAGGAGGACTTACATTATTATCTGCTGTGATATTTACAGTACCATTTGCTAAAGAACCACTAAATTCAATAGCACCTGCATAATAAACATTGCCATTAGCATCTATATCATGAGAAGAAGAACTTACATCTTGTAATGTTATAGAACCTGATACATTTCCATTGCCGTCATTATTAGATAAAGGATTAGCATTATATTGTAATGTTCCAACCTGATTATAGTACCTAGTTATAGAACTGTTACTACTGTCTAATGCTGTTCCTACAATAGAATAATCTATAAACAAAGTATCTATTGCAGTTGAATCTGTACCTAAATCTGTTAATGCAATACCTGTCCCTGACCCTATTGTTAATTGTTGTGGCTGTGAATAAAATGTTTCAGACTGCCCTGATTCCAAAGATTGTGTTGTAAGCATCTCTATATTTGTTTTAACTGTGACTAATCCTCTTTTATCTGGATTATCATTTTTAAAATATAGTTTATTAACTACTTCTGCAAAATGACCTGCTTCATCACTTCCTGCAAAATCAATTTCACCATTAGTTGTATCAACTTCAACCTTCCAAGAACCTAAATTTTGTACGTCTGAATTATCACTAAATTTATCATTTATAAATACATCAGATATAATGTTTACTTTATTATCACTTAAAACTTTTGTTAACCAAACTTCTAATTTTGCTTTTACTGTGTTACCACTTCTTGTAGCATGAGTACCAGACGTTAAACCAATTGCTCCTAAACTATCTACAGTATCTTGAGGATCATTAAACAATCTATATTGTGTTTGGTCATCACTAACAAGATATAATTCATCATTTTTGTCTGGTTTAAGACTTAATGAGAACCATTGATTTTTACCGTTTACCAAAGACATAATACCATTCAAAGTATTTTGATTTGATGTATTTAATAGATATGCTGGTTTAATAGTAAGTCCATCTGCTGTAGTTAAATTAGTTAAATTTGGACTAAAATTACCTGACACATTTGCACCAACAGATGCATTTGCTTCTATAAAGAATGTGCTGTTAGTAATATTACTAGTATCTGACAAACTGAAATTAGCATTGTCTATTAATGTAGAATTTGAACTACCTGATACAATTATTCCTGTGCTAGTGTTTGAACGATATCCATGATCTTCACTAAACACCTGTATAATGTTTGCAGTACCAGTTGCACCAACATTTATAAAATCTAATCCGCTTGTAACACCGCCTGTTAGTGCGGCTTCTGTAATTGTGAATGTACCAGAGCCTGTATTAACTGTTCCAACTGTATATGGGCTATTACCTTCAAGTGTTGCATTACCTATAAATGAAACATTGTGTCCTGGTTGTAATCCTTCTACATTTGCTGTGAGTGTAACTGTATTACTGGAATCAACTGCCGCTGTAACATTTCTACCTGTAGACCATGCATTAGATGGTAAAGTAATAGAAAACGTATTTGCTACACTATTTGCTGATATAGGTAAAAGTTTTTGATGATAATAACTGTTTGTAGATGCAGTAACAGTACCATCTGTTGACCCACCTTCTGTCCAAACATAACCGTTATATCCTGCATCAGCATTTGCTAATTCTGTGAAAATTATGTTTTCTGAACCAGTGTCAAATGTAACTACAGAATTTGCAAAATCTACTGAACTAGTAACATTTCCAATTCCACCGTAAATTGTATTGTTAGCATTTGCTGGATCTATTGTTGTTAATGAAGGATCTTTAGGATCTTTTACAAATACTATGTTTGCTGTGGTAATACTGCTTACATTTGCTATACCTATACCTTCTGTGACAACATCTATATGTTTTTTCTCTAATCCAATAAAACCTGTTCCAACTTCTGGATTGACAACAACTAAATCACTATCAATATATCTATATGACGGAACACTCATGTTAGCATGGAAGCCTGTTAATGATGTGTTACTTGCAATAGTAGTATTAGATAAAATATGATTTACATGTGAATTACCATAATATGAAATTGCTACGTCATCAGAATTACTTGGGGCAAATCTTAAATATAAAGAATGGTCACTATTACTTAAATTGCCTGAAACAAAATTATAATCAAATGCAGTATTAACAGTTGCACTTGTACCACTAGAATCACCGTGTTGTGACTTGCCGTTTACTAATACTGTAATATCATCTGCATTGAAAACTCTTGATGTTTGGTTTTGTGTAATGAAGTCATTGCCTGACACTGGGTCATTAAAAACTGTTCTCGATACAGATTGGCCATTAGACAATGTAAGATTAGCAGAACTTACCAAAGTGGTATTTGCTTTCCAACTTTTTGCTTTTGTTACGCCATCAAACTGTCCAGACCCTTTAGGGTATCTTATATGTGGTACAGTGAACTTAATAATTTGTGCATTTGCTAAACTTAATGTAGTTGCTGAAGCACCTAACGTGTTTTCAAAACTTACTGTTTTGTTATATGTTGCACTGATTAAGTCATCTGTATCAGCACCGATATAGATTTGTTTGCTATCTGTGGCAAACCCTATTTCTCCAGGTCTAAGTGGTTGAGGTAAATCTTGCTTTAATCCTCTTCTTTGCTGGATTCTGCTGATTATTATTTTTAAATTTGCATCGTCTTGGTGTGACATGTAAACTCCAATTACTTTTAATAATTGTATTTATCACTTTAAGCAAATCTAGTTAAATCAACTCGCACAAAGACTTGCCACTTTTAGGCTCTTCGGGAGTAAAATGGTCTACAAATTGTTCAGGCATTGCTTCTAAGCCCTTATATGTAGCATTAATGCATTGTAAAGACTCTATATTATCAGTAACAAATTGTTCAAATTCATTAATCCAATTGAATTGTTGTTTCCATTCTTCTGAACCGTATGCATAATCTTTAGTCATATTACAGCCTCGGATAGTTACGTCTTTGACTGTAAGTGCAAATAAATTTGGTCCGGGTGTTGGTGCAACATTTTGATATAAAGACATTACACCACAGTAAGACATTCTGCCTGAATAAGACATATTCTGTAAAGCAGAAAAGAAATAATCATTACCAACATTTTCATGATAGGCGTCGAACTGTTCGTATTCTTTTAATTTTTTAAGCATGACTGCAATACTTGTTTTTTTAGGAATAACAATGCCTGTGCCACCTAATTTATTTACAAGTTCTGCTTTTTCTTCTGTGCTAGTGATTCCGTAAGGTTTTGCTCCTAAAAGTTTTGCAAATTGTATAACTAAATTACCAACCCCGCCTGTTGCACCACTTACACATACAACATCACCTGGTTTAACTTTTAATACTCTTGTCAATGAATAATATGCTGTTTTGGCAACCAGGCTGTATAATGTTAAATATCTTTTTGCAAAATCTAGTTCGTCCCCTTGCACATTTATTTTGAAATAATCAGTATCATTATTGCCTACTGCATGAGTTCTCCATCCTAACTTATGCCATAGATATGTACCAACAGGAAAATTATCATTTTTACTTTCTACAACAACTCCTACTGCTTCTCCTGGTATGCCTTCGTCCAGTGTTACCATTGGATAATTAGGAAAGGTCTCAACAGGGTTCATTGAGATTCTCATATAAGGGTCTGTTCCGCATACAATATTTTGTATATAAAACTCCCCATCTTTTATATCTGGTGTGGGCCGTGAGATTACATCAAAATGTTCTTTGGTGATTTCTCCTACTGCATGTTGTTTTAAAACTACCTGTTTCATAATGATGCATAATAATCTGATAATCTACTTGTCCAAAGGTCACAGTACATTTCAAACCTTGCCCCTTCTATAATAAATTCTTTAAATTTCATATCTCTACTAACCATAAGTATTACACCTTTTTTAATATCAGTGCCATACATTTCGTTATGTGCCATAGCATAAGCACAACATTGTAGATAATAATCTTCTATCCATTCTTCTTTCTTAATTTTTTTACTTGTTTTAAAATCTATAATAGCATCTTGTCCATTATGGACTCCGATACAATCTGTTGTTCCTGCATATAATCCAGGAGCAATAAGACCTATCTCTGTGCCCCAAACTTCATCTATATTTGTAAAACCTTCGTTAATTACTAGTTCGCTCATTTGTTTAGCCATAACACTAACCATATTTGTTCCGAAGGAAACCGATTCTCCCAATATGTGTTTTTCTATTGCATTATGAACTTTTGTGCCTAGCCCAGCACTTTCTCGGCTAACTCTGTTTGCTTCTTCTTCGCCCACACGTTTACGCCAGGCTATAAGAGCAGTCTTATCAGATGTCTTGTCTAAAACTGTAGTTACACTAGGCACAGGAACATTGTCGTCCCCAACATACTGTCTGCCTTGAGGTGTACTTTTTCGCTCTAGTAATTTATAATCAAACTTTTGTTTTAAAATCATTTTAATTTTCCTTTGTAATTATAACACAGTCTTATGCCACAGTCAACATGTACTCTGCCATTTTTTCATGCCAATTTCTGCCATAATGTATCATATCTCTTGCTGTAGCATTTTTTATTTCTTCATGTGAATGTTGCTTTGGATTAGCAATTTGTAAATCTTTATATACATTTTTATACATTTTTGTTAATGGAGGAGCAACAATATCCCATTCTACAAAATCTTTAACACCTTGAAATGTACCTTTAGCATACATTTTTAATTCAATATTATTTGCTTCGCAATATAATTGTATTGCATCAATTGTTATAGATGTGTACATGTCTTTAGTCTCTGCATTTACTAATTCAGATATTTTAGAAAACTGCTTTAAAAATATTTGTTGATAATGAACGCCACCTTCTATAATATTTTTATTACTTAATTGTGCAATTCTTTCTGCATGTGGTAAACAAACATAAACTTTTTCAAATGGTTTTTGTTCGTATAGTTGCCTTAAAAGTAAAAAGACTTCCATTGGGCCACTAGAAGATAATCCACAATTAAATATAGGAAGATTCTCTCCTAAGTGATTAAACCATAAATTTTCCTCTGAACTTCCTAACCCTTGTGTGTGACTACACCCAAACACAGGAATAAATTCATTTTCTTTTAAATCTTCGAACTCTAAATTACTTCTAAGACCTATAGAATTTATATTATATTCAATTGGACTATCTGCATCATACGTCTCCCACCATTCATCATATGACATACCAACATCTGTTAATTTTGTAATCACTCCATCTCTTATTCGTTTGTTCATAGGATCTGCATTTATATCCTTTTGGGTAAATGCTTCTAACCATTTTTTTGTTGATTGAGGTGTATCTAACGATAAAAATTTAAAAGTTTTTGGTAATTGGTTTAAATCCAATAAGTATTCGTCATTTCCAATTAAGTCATCATTATAAAATTCCCAAGATTCTTTAGTAAAATCTTCTTGCGTATAAACAGAATCGCCAAGATGCATTCTAGTTATTCCTATCGTAAAGTTTTTTACAAAATCAGGAAAACCTAATCTTCTTTTACCTGCCCAAGATGGTTCTAAAAAATCATGCATTTAAAGTCTCTGCTATTTTTCTATGCCATTTGTTTCCATAATGACCAAGGTCTCTTGCTAGAATTTCTCTTAACTCTTCTAATGAATGTGTCTTAGGATTTGATAACTGCAATTCTGGGACAAACTTTTTATATGGTTTACTTCTAAAAGGTGCAACTAAATCCCATTCAACAAAATCTTTATGTGTTGCTATAGAATCTTTACAATACATTTTTAATTCAATGTTGTTTACTTTGCAAAAATCTACTATTGCTTGTATAACAATATCAGAATACATTAGTCTGTGCTGTTCAGTAAATATTTCATTTATACCGTTGAATTGAGGTACTAGGTCTTCTTGATAGTGTAATGCACCTTCTATTACTCCTTTATTGCTTATGTGAGATGTGCGTTCCTTGTGAGGTATAACTATATAAGTTTTACTGAACGGCTTTTCTTTAAACAATTGGGTAAGTATTAAATAGACATCTGTAGGACTTCCCGAAGCAATTCCTAGATTATAAATTGGTAATTGCTCATTTAAATAGTTGTACCATATTTTATTCTCAGGAGTTCCAAAACCAAAAGTGTGACTACAACCAAACACAGGGATATAATTGTTGTCTTCAAATGTTTCTAATTCATTTTTATTTCTTAAACCTAAAGAGTCTATTGTGTACTCAACATCTTCATAAGTTTCCCACCATTCCTGTATTGGTATACCTACATCAAAGTATCTTCTTAAAAATGTTTTTCTTAATAATTGTTGCGTTGTATCTTTGCTATCTTGTTGTATTGGAATAACAGCATTCATCATTTCCCAAGAATATATTGGATTATCCATACTTAATTGTTTATATGTTTTAGGACATTTTTTTAATTCTATATGGATATCGCCATTCATATAATCATGTTCAGATATAAAATCACGCATGTTTGGACTTAAATCATCTAAATCATACGCACCATTATAATAGTGTAGTCTAGTTATCCCTTTGGTAAAACTTTTTACAAAATCAGTAAAAGGTAAATCTCGTTTTCTTGAAAAAGGGGATAGTAAATTGTTGATTAACTGTTCCTTTGTAGGCATGCAGTTATTTATAAAAGTGTTATTGTGGTAGGTCTGATTTTACGTCTGCCATAGCCTGGTCTCCAGCCATGCCGCCGACATCAACTTCAGGTTCTGCTTCAGGGTCTGCTGTTTCAGGTTCTGCCATATCGTTAGGTATTTTTCCTTTGGGAGTAATGCTGTTTTCATCTGCATTTGCAATAACGTCCATGTCATTTAAAACTTTAAGAAGTTCATCCATACTCATAAGAAATCCGTCATCTGCTAGGAATTGTCTAAATGCTTCTGTGGGAATTTCGTTGACTTCGCCGCCAACGGCTTGAGCTAATCTATCTTTGATAGCAACTTTTAAGTCGTCGAAGTAAAGTTCGAAGAGTAGTACTTCGTCGATTCTCATATTACACCTCTGCTGGTGCGTCTACTGGTGCTCTACCTAGTGGCTCTTCTTCTGGACCTGCCGCGGCTGGAACATTATCAACAGGCTCTGCCATTGGTTCTTCTGCTCCAAGACCTGGATCCATTGGTGGGGCCATCATACCATCACCTGCTCCAGTAAGTTGTCCTATAACAGCATCCATTTGGTCTTTACCACCTTTATTAGCAGTAAGTATTCCGTCTAGTGCCATTTCTGCTTCTTGTTTAATACTAGCGGCTTGTTGAGCTCCAAACTCTGCACTCAATTGGTCAACTATTGCAGGCAAATCTTCATTTATCATTCTACCAACTCTTTCAATATGGTCCTGTACATCATCACTTAATGCTCTAAGTGCCATAACAACTTCTGCTTGTTCTACTTCAACTTCTTCTGCAATCATGTCGTTAATGATGTCATCAAACATACTTTCTTTTTTGGCTTGCTTTTTCTCATCTGAAGTATCGCCAGTTACTTTATATGTTTCTCCGTCAACTTCAAACTCGTCTTTACCTTGTGCAATAGCATCTTTTCTTGCACCTGTGAATTTATTTTGTTCAGCAACTTTTTTACCAAACATTTGTATACCACCTGCAACTGCATCTTCTTCTAAACCGTTTAAGAAACCAACAACTGCATCTCTGCTTTTGCCACTGACTTCTGCAAACATGTTTAATTTTTCTTCAATTGCTTTTAAGGTGTCGACATCTTCAAGTTCCATTCCAACTTCTTTTGCCATTTCTTTGAATAAGAATTCACCAATATCGGTAGTTGGGAATTCTGCTTTAATTTCTTTATCTTCGTTTGTTCCGCAATTGGATTCCATATAATCCTTTGCGGCTTTTAAAACTATCGGTAATACAAATTCATCATCATGTGCATATCTAGAATCTTTTCTAAATCTATTCATACATTCCTTACTTGCTTCATCCATTGTGTATCCGCTGTCCATAAGTTGTTGAACTTCTTTAACAATGCCGTCTCTCATTTCTTGCATCGCTGGACTTTCTGCATACATTCCTTCTTTAAGCATAACATCTATAACATCTCTTACGCCTAAGAATTTAGCATAGTCTGGATCTAAATTGAATTTTTTATTTGTATTTCTGAGTCTCACAATATGTGATTCTGCTTTTTCTTTCACAGTTTCGAGTTTAGACTTGGAATGAAAGCCTGTTACCTTTACACCGTGATTTTCCTTAAGATATGTATTAATTTCTCTAATAGTATCTTGAGGACTTTTATTAAAATTTGTAATTTTCATGTTCTTTCCCGATAAAGTTTAAAATTATAAATGTATTTATCAAAAAGAACTAAAATGCTGTAGAAAAAAAATACTATTAGTAAGAGGAATGGATATGTGCATGGAGAGAATCTTTAGCATTTCTCAATTTCATAAGTGATATTTCTGCTCTGCTTTCTGTTGAATAAAATTTTGTTGTGTCTTTTGTGGTTTTCATAGTATGCCTATAAAAAATTAAATCACTGTAATGTTTTGCAACATCATTTTGATATGTGTTTAATGCTTTATGGATAATTTCTACTGTAGGCGGTATCTTTCTCTTTGGTGTTTTAGTCAATGTCTTTGTAATACGCCTTGCAGTCTCTGGCAAATAGATGTCTTTGAACACAGGTTGTCTAGAACTTGCTTCTACTATGTCAAATAATCCAGTCTTTTTTTCAACAGAAAAAAACAAATTTTTAGATAGAACTTTTTTAGTTGCTTTTTCTAATTTTTCTGCAACTTTGTTTTTATCTATATTATTTTTCTTGCGGGTATACTTTGAATTTCGCTTTGCCATTGTCATTTACTCTTAATACTAACCCACGTTGTCTTAATTGTTGAGCAGTATATAACTCATTTTCATTGAGCTCATATTCATATATACCTTTTTCACATGATAATTTGTCAAAGAAGTGAAATTCTTTAGAACTTACAACTGTGGGACCATTTTTAGAAGATAAAACTCTCATATTATCTCTTAATTAATTTCGATTTGGTTTTTGGGCCTGGTTTTTTGTGTGCATGTTTTGTTTTTTTAGGCTTTTTAGGTCTTTGAACAACTCGCTGTACGTCATTCACAACAGGTTTAATCACAGTTGCTACTGCACCTGCACTCATGCCACCGACTGATGCTGTTTCACTTATTATTTCTGAAATCTTCATACTTGTATTTATGCATTTTTAAAAATTTTATTGAAATCCGTGTACACCGTCAACCAATTATTCAAATCTATTTTTATTTTTTCAACAATATCTTGTGAATTATGTTGAAATATTTTGTAATTATGTTCTGCACATTGTTTATTTTGTAATACTACCTGCTCCCATATCTCATTATTGTCTTTTTTTATGTATAAAAATTCTAAAACATCAATAAGCATGTCTATTTTATCAAAAATATCTATTGTTGTATCATAAAAACTTTGATTCGGAAATAAATGTTCATATGTTTTATATCCCATAGTTCTCAAATGTTCATAAATCCGTGCTGGCCCTAATATAATGAAAGGCTGTTTTAAAATAATTGGTTTAAAAACTTTTTCTGTAAAATACAATTCTTGTCCAGCACTTGATTCTGTAATTAATTGGAAGTCGCAATCTAAAATACCTTTTGTGTCTCCAAAAGTTTTCATGTGTACAACATCTTCGTTTCTATCATCATAACTTATCGGATAATGTTCCTTTAATTTTTCTAAGTATTCTATTGCAATTTTAATTTTTTCTAAACTGGTATAATTATCAGACACATATTTCATGGTATTTGTTACTACCTCATCAAAGTCTACATTGGGTGTACTCAATATTGAATCCATATTACGATTTAATAATGCTCCTAGAAGCAATATTCGGTGTGGTCTGGGTGCATTATTTAAACAACTGAAAAGATGTGTTTTAGGAGTATCAAAATCAAATTGATTATCTACTTTTAATTGTAACATTGCATCTTCTTTGTAATTCCTTGTGCATAAAACGTCATATGTGTCGTATGTAAACGTTTTAAATATATCTGATATATTGACACAACTATTGCCATAAAACACGTTAGACAGGGCGTAATGCGTTGTAACTTGGTGTATAAACTCAAATATGTTTTTGTCGCAATGACCTTCAGCACTATTTTCAAACAATATTGTTGCATTTGGATTATCTGCTATATGGTCAGGAATCAATTTGTGTATAAAATTATACTGTTGCCAAGTGTTAAAAATCACATCAGAAGCAAAGCCATCTAATGAAATTACATGCAAAACAGGTAAATTATTGTGCAAGTCTTCAGTCCATTCAAAAAACTCACTCATTCCAAATAAGGTATCCATAGAACTATTAGGGACATGTGATACATCATGTCCACATGCACTCATAAATTTTTTAAAGGGATTCTCTATTTTGGATAATTTCACAGTAGTATTTAACTACTTTTTATTACGTCCTGACTTCATGTTGGCACACCAGTGATACATTTTTGACTTCTCACCACTGCTGTCTTTTGCTTTTTTGCGTAGACTTGTTACTGAACCTTTACAACTTGCACCTGCACGTTTTACTCTGCCTGGACGACTTTTACCTTTCTTTTTGCCGTCAGCAAAATTTTCTATAATCTCTGCTGGAATTACATCTCTGCCAACACGTTTTGCTTGATACACTCTGTGAAAACCATCAAGTATTGTTTTGCCATCTACATCTAACAGTATTGGTTCATCTAAATCAACACCTACATCTGGATCAACATCTATTACTCTACTAAAACGGTCATCATGTGCTTCGTCATCTAAGTCTGCTACTTTGACTTTGATTAGTTTGGTCTTTTTGCCTTTGATATAATCTTTAACAGCAGGATTTAGATTTCTTTCATCTAATTGTTCCAGTTCATCTATAAATGGTTGTGGGTCCATATCCTGATTTTCAAACTCATCTATAAAGTTTCTCAACTCCATTTGGTATGCTTTCTTTAAAATTTCAGGATCTTCGTTGCCAGTAAAATTACTAAGACCTTTATGAACTCTATTCATATTGTCATCAAAACCATGCTCTTCTTCTCTGTCGTGGGTCATATAGTCCCAAACATCTTTGAGCATTTTAACACCATTTATATTTACATACTCTCTTTTTATATAAGTGCCTGGAAAATTAATAACTTCTGCTTCTGACATTTTAGATTTTAGTAAATCTTTAAAATAGTTTTCCTGCATTACTGCTCTGTCACTTGTTTTATCTTTGAATACATCCATTACTTTTTCTATGTCTGCGTCAACTATAATTGCAGGAACACGTTTAATACCTAGTATATTAGCGGCATCATATCTATGATGACCATTTATCAAGTATCCTCTTCTATCTAAAATAAAAGGTCTGTCTACTTTTTTAAGAAATACGTCTTCTGCTTTTTTACTTAATCCATCTACACGTTGAGATTGTACAGGTTTAATTTTGTCTATACTAATTGTGCCTTCTTTGTATTTTAAATCTGATTTATCTAAATGTTTTCTTCTAATTTGTGG
>MDTC01063947.1_pt1 | contig 11814 bp, 12 predicted proteins | sample 811181 | NCBI WGS metagenome assembly MDTC01 (sample SAMN05326644, study PRJNA326480) | marine metagenome | isolation source: seawater | place: Pacific Ocean: North | collected 2011
ATCGCATGGGTGTATATTTTAGCGATTCCGTTTTACCTGTTTTTCAATGTTCGAGTAACTGGAGATTATATCCCTGGGATGGAGACTCTCGCTTATGATTTGACACCAGAAATTAGTGATTGGTTTCGCAGAATTGACCCTTTCACCAATGGAATGCCTTCACTTCATATTGGAATCCCATTCGCGGTTTGGTTATGCCTCACTCGCTTTGATGAAGACCGGCGCTGGAATAAATATCGAGCATTAGTTCTTGTCTATACTTTAGTCACTGCCTTTGCCATTATCTACCTTGGAATACATTGGTTTTCAGATATTATCGGTGGAATGTTAATCGCAGCTCTCGCAGTATCCGTTGCTGATCGAACCTCAGAAGCGTGGTGGAAAATATTTGATGAGAGAACAATGAACTCTCGAATAGTCACAGTCCTAACAAATCCGAAAAAAGCCCTTCGGATTATCCTTGACCGCTCTTCCAATATCTATCGAAGATACAGGAGACCTAAAAGCAGAGAAACTGGAGTTTTGGCGCTCGTCGTTTTTTTGATGTTATTCTCCGTCATCACTTGGGATTTGAGTAATCAATCATTACCTGCTGGAGGAATTGAAGCACCACAAGGTGTTGCAACCAGTGACGGTTGGATGGCGACAATTGACAATCGTACAACAGGGCCTGTGGTTGTGGTTCATAATCTCGCAGATTTAACAGTTAATTGGGAAATTATGAATGGGAGTGTCGAAGCGAATTCACCCTACGCTCTGAGCGGTACGACACTTGCCATCGCCAATCAGACCACATTATCGGTATACGACCTCAATTCGATAGGAACAGTCAATGCTCTGGTATCGACCACCGATATGCAACAACCAAACCAAATACTCCTGACCGGCACTGAAGAGTCCGAATACATCCTGACAGAGAGGAATGGATTTTTGAGCGCATACACCCTTTTTGGTGATGACGTATCACTTGGTTTCAATGTTGTCGGGGTTGAATTAATTCAAGCCAATGGTTTGGAAATTGCCATGGTCATTGAGAATGAACCAACGAGTATTCTCCTCTCTCGAATTGGTTCAACCGGTTCAATCACAATTGAGAACATCAACGCTTCTTCAACCCCTGAGCAAGATGAAATTCTTGAAGCATGGGATACTCCAGTTGACATGGAAAACGCAAGTATTACTGATTTCGTATTTGATGATGATTTCATGGCCATTACTGTAAATGTTTCAGCGACTGAACGCTTGGTCGTTTACAATCGCTCGAATGGCCAACAATGGCTTGCATCCGACCCTAAATATGCGGTCAGTGACCCATCGATGAAAAATGGAATTTTAGCTTGGTCGGTACGCGACCACCTGGACCCTACAAAGCCAATTGAGAAATATATGGACGGGGAAATACAATTCGTTAATCTGACCAATAACCACACCCAATTTTTGACTTCTGATGATTTACATCAGTGGGGTCCGAACGTACTTGAGAATCATCTGGTATATTTTGAAGAGTCTTCGGATGGAGAAGTGACAATTCACATCCATTCTTGGGAACCTGAACTCACAGTATACTCAAACGTCCTGCTCCAAATTGGTATGATTCTTGGTGTGGGACTGGTGTTTGCTCATGTCGTTCAACGTCAATCTGAATCAAGATTAAATCTATTGAGTCGAGAAGAAGAGTAATCATTTCTTTATGCTCAACATTCGCTCTAAAGCCCAAAGAGAACCTTCTTGAATCGAAGCAGGAACTTGGATTTGATTCGGTTTTTCACCGTCTACAATTCGCTCAAGCACATCCATCAAATACGCTGGGTGAATCATATACATCGTTGAGCAGGGGCATATTTCAGCATCTAAACATTCAATGTGTTTGTCTGGATGTTCTTCGGCTAAACGAGCAACCATGTTGATTTCGGTTCCGATTGCAATATGAGACCCAGGCTTTTGCTCGGCTACAAAATTACGAATATATTGAGTTGAACCATTGGCATCACTCGCTTCGACTGTATCGATAGGGCATTCAGGATGAACGACTACAATTCCGTCGGGATGACGGTCACGGAACTCCTCGATTTGCGACGTAGTAAATCGCTTATGGACTGAACAAAACCCATGCCAGAGAATAATTTTGCTGCCTTTCAAATCACCCATAGCACCTATGCCTGGAGTCCAAGTTGGCATCAAATCAAGTGAAATCCCCATCGCATTTCCAGTGTTACGGCCAAGATGTTGGTCAGGGAAAAACAGAACTGCACCATTCTTTCCTGCACGTTCAAATGCCCAGTTGAGAACTCCTTGAGCATTGCTTGAAGTGCAGACAATCCCCCCATGACGTCCAACGAAATCTTTCAGGTCAGCACTGCTGTTCATGTAGGTCACAGGAACTAAGAAATTGTCATCTTCAGAAGCGACAGCGGTTGGGTCTTCACGACAAATTGGGTCTTTCAAGCCTGCTTCCTGCAAAATTGATCCCCATGCAGATTCAACCTCACTGAGTGTCGCCATATCGGCCATAGAGCAACCTGCTCTCAAATTTGGTAGAACGACGATTTGATCATCGTCGGTGAGGATGTCGGCTGATTCAGCCATGAAATGGACACCGCAAAATACGATGTATTTCGCTTTGGATTCTGCCGCCATTTGACTTAACATGAAAGAATCACCAAGGAAATCGGCATGCATGACGATACTGTCTCGCTGATAATGGTGACCAAGAATCAATAACTGGTCACCGAGTTGTTCACGCAATTCCTCGATTCGTTCTGAAATCGCTTGTTCCTCTGGAGAAAGAGAGGTATCCATGAAATCCACGGAACACATTGGCAGAGAGACGGTCATCTTGCTTCATCTATGGCACGAAGTTCTCCTTTTTGAAGCAAACCTTTGCTGAAGTGTTGATAAATGGGGAGTAAAAGGGCCCGTCATGGCCTTTGTTGCGAGCGAGCGATTGCATCTTGGTGCTGAGGCAGAAGTCTGGGCAGGTACTTGGATGGGGCAACATGCTGTTCGCAAACTACGCCGACCACGAAAATGGCGCCACCCAGATCTCGACTTACGCCTTGGACATCGACGTATGATGAGTGAATCAAGACTTCTCATAAGACTCAAGAGGCGCGGATTGAATGTACCAGCTGTTTGGGACCTTGACCCACAATCCGGGCGGATGATTCTTGAGCGAATGCCGGGATTGCCATTGATTGAAATTCTACGAAAGAGTGAACATCCTCAAGAGTTCATCAACACGACTTTACGAAACACTGGTGCGTTAATTCGCAGACTCCATCGTGAGGCCATTACCCATGGTGATCTCTCGACGAACAATATCCTCGTCGATGAAAATGCGGAAGTTTCACTCATTGATTTCGGTCTTGCTGCAATCGATTATGAAATCGAACGATTTGGTATTGACCTGCACGTCATCGACGAAATCCTCGGTGCCTCACATCCAGACCACACAGATGCTATCGAAGTTTTGTTAGAGGGATACGCTTCCGAAGAAGAGAGACTTGGTGAAGCACCTGAGCAATCTGGGGGGGCCGTTCCAACTGCTGAACAGGTTCTGAAAAGGCTTGAAGAAGTTCGTTCACGAGTACGATACCATGGATGATTATTCCATGAGCAGACGTAATTCTTCAAGACTGCGAACCTCTGCAAGATAAATTTGTTCGATTGCGTCATACAAATCTTGGTCGCCAACATCTTCAATTTGGGTCATTATTTTGGCGTAGACTGCTGCTGCTTTGGTTTCTGTTTCCAGTGAGTGAACCAACATCTCGTCGTAGAGAGTTGTGTGAATGATGGGGTGCGAATTACGTTCTGTGACTGGAATTCCGCCAAGCTTAACGATGGCTTTTCGAACAACATCTGCATGCATGTTTGATTCAGTTGCTTCTTCGGTAAACATTGGTGAGAGTTGAAGGCGGTGAATACCCCGTATATTTGCTGCATAATGTGCATACATGTTGCTAGCTCGCAATTCCCACCCAAGGGCTTCGTTCAAAATATTGATTACATTATGTTCTGTCATCGTTTCAACTCTTAGGGCAAACGAAATATTTTCGCTCGATGTTCCATGACTAATCCAACCGAGAGGCCCTACATAAAGCCACTTGTTCAAGCAAATATTGTTTCTCCAATTTTCCAACCAATCAAGGCCAAAAGAGGGCTCAATGTCATAGTAAGAAGCAGATAAACCATGGCGCTACCCCCATCTCCACCATCAAACATTTCAACGGTTTCCACTGAAAAGGTCGACATGGTCGTGAAGGCGCCCAGAACACCAGTTCCGAGCAGCAACGCTACATTTGTCGATACAAGGTTCTGAGCTAAACCAATAGCTAAGATACCTAAAAGAAAGGAGCCGACGAGATTAACCGAGAGGGTCGCATAGGGAAATGAATCAGTGGATATCCATTCACCAACTGCATACCTCAAGCCTGCTCCAATTGCACCGCCGAGTGCGACAATCCCGAGTTGCTGCAGCATATCTTTGGCTCGGGATATTGCCCTTTGAATGCTCGCCTGTAAAAACTGACAAAACAGCGATTATCGCCCGTCATTTCAATAGGCAAAAACTGTAGCAGGTCCCATGGCGCGCACAATTTGGTTCCTTACCGGCAATTCCGGCAAACTCAAAGAAGCAACACATCACTTACAGCCACTTGGCTATGAAGTTCGCCAATTAATTGTCGAAGAGGGTGAAATTGTAGAACCTCAAGTGGAATCACTCGAGGAGGTTGCTCAATCAAAAATCACTCAGGCCTTACTTCACCTCTCTGACGACCAACAATCTCAAGATATGATTCTGGTAGAGGATGCTGGATTGTTTGTCGATAACCTCAATGGATTCCCCGGCGTATATTCATCCTATGTTCTGGACACGATTGGATGCAAGGGCGTATTGCGGTTACTCGAACATTTACAAAGCGAAGATACCATTCAATGCGCTCAATTGCGTTCAGCACAATTTCAAGCAGTTGCAGCATTGTGGATGGATGGAGAAATTCTCTATGGAAACGGAGTATGTCCTGGATGGATTGCGCTTGAAAGCAGTGGAGAAGACGGGTTTGGTTTTGACCCCGTGTTCACACCAAATGATCTCGATGCCTTTGGAGAGCCTTTACCTCCCGGAACATACGGTGAGAAAAGTGTGCATGGCAAAACCTTTGGAGACATCTCGTTGGAGGAAAAACAAGCCTACAGTCATCGAAGCCGAGCATTGAATGACTTACTGAGGCAATTGCCATCAGCATGATAAGTTAAAACCAGTTGGGTGAGTTGAGGGCCATGGGATTCGTACGTTCTGTTACCGGCATCAGTGCCCTCACAGTAGCTGGTTACTATCTTCTCAAAGCAGGAGAACTAACCGATTCGGAGAAATGGATTAGTATTGCCATTATTCTCGTATTTTCATTAGCGTGGATTATGATGGGTTCCAAAAAACCTGTAGCTCGGATTCAAAAGGCAACCATCCCTCCTGAATCGTCTTCTGAATCTCAAGAAACTGAGCAAGAAAGTGAGTTTGACATTCCAGAACCCGTTACCGATGATGAGTTGGACGGAGCGACACTGAAAGAGCGGAAAATTGCTAAGATTCAAGCAGCAGAAGACGAAAAGGAAGCGCTCTTGCTGGCTGTTTCACAAGAGGGTGAAGAAAATGAAGAAACCATTGTCGAGGTTACTCTGGAAATGGAAGATATCCACGTGGCAGATGAGTTTGTAGTCGAGGTAAGTCCGGAATCGGTCGAAAATGCAGATATAGAATCCTCGATCAGCAATCGAAGAATCAAACATGACCAAATCCGACAGAAAATTGAACTGCGACGAAGAGGGCAACTCGCAGATATTCGTGCATCGACTGCTCGGATGTGGGAAGAACAGACTGCAGGCGAAGACCTCGTAACACTGCTCCAAACCCCTGGCCATGGACAATCGGTTTTGGTTTCGCCTGAGCATCCCGAATCTGGCCACATTTACGGAGCAACTTTTATCAGAATTGATGAAACACAAATTCTCAAACTTCGCACTGCTCTCGATGATGGATTTGAGAAGGTGCAAGTTCAAAAACAGCCAGAATTGCCTGAACTCTTAGGCCCTGATGGCAATCCACTTCCACCGCTCATTGGATTGGATGGAGCACCACTTTCACTCCCTCCAATCGTTCCAACAGCAAGTGATGCTTTGGCTAAAATGAAAGAAGAAATGAACGAATGACATTCAAAAACGTGTCAACTTTAATCAGCAGAAGGCATGAGTTCCTTTTGTTCACATGGAAGAAAGGTTCGTGAAAGAAGAGGCGATTGGGGAAACCAGTCGCAATATCGCTCTTTTAGGTCTCATCCTTGTCAGTATAGCCCCCAGTGTCTCAGTTGTGACTGGATTTGCTTTCAAAGTAGGGTTGTTTGCAGTTTTCGTATTCATTTTCACTAAGGTCTGGGTTTTCGGATTACCTGCATTTTGGCACCTCCGTATCGAAAAAAAGGAGTTGTCTTGGTCGCCTGTTCAAAAGGGCGGTTGGGGAATGTCGCTCTTGCTGGGAGTTGGAATGATGGCAGTGATATGGCTTGCCTATTTCATACTCGGAGAGCAAATGCTTCAACCAGACGCTCTCAAAGCAATTCTTGACCCTGTTGGACTAACCGTGCCATGGAAACTCGCCGCAGCAATTGTGTTTTGGGTATTCGTTAATTCTGTTCTTGAAGAATATGTATTTCGATGGTTCATAACTTCGAAAATTGAACGATTAGTTGGCGGCAAATGGCGTTCAGCGTTTCTTTCCTCAGCAGTTTTTACACTCCACCATAGCATAGCACTCGTGTTCTTCTTAGATCCATTTGGGGCGATTCTTGCTTCAGTTGGTGTGTTTATTGGGGGCACGATATTTTCATGGCTATACTTGGAATACCGAAGTGTTTGGATTGCGTGGGTTGCGCACGCTTGTGCAGATGTAGCAATTTTTGCAATTGCGTGGAATATCATTGTCGGATTTTGATACGAAAAACCGTTTTTTGGGGCATTCCCTGACGCTTTTTATATACTGTCGAGCCCAAGTATATCTGTAGTAATGGACGTGTTTCAACATACATCTGTATTCCCAAAATTCCAAACGGTGACATCATGAACAAGTAAATCTCCAATAAGCGTTTCTGAAACGGCAAAGCTTCGGCAAAGCCATAAGAAAATTGGAGAAAATATCATGAAAACGAACCGTAACATTAAGCCGTTCCATAACGGCAAGAACCGACGCACTGGACGCTCAACTGGCGTCCGAAGAACCCAGAGAGCAGCTGCAACTGCGAACAACCCTCAAGCCGAAGAGATTCGCCAAGCTTGGGTTGCTGCAAAGATGAAGGCACGCGAAGAGAAAGAGGCTCGCCGTAAGGACGGGCCATGCTGCTCGACTGAAGCTGACAAGAAGGCAACAAACCTTCGCCTGCTCAAGAAGCTACAAGCAACTGTTTGTGATCGCGTATGGAACAATGAACTCAGCCGCTGGGAAGGGATCATGCCTCGCCGCTTTGTCCGTGAGAATGCAGTGCACATGAGTCACTTTCGCGATTTTGCTCGCAAGAACGGATACCGTAGCCGGTAAGTAAAAGCCGGCTTGAGCCGCAATTGTGTCCTCGAGGCCGTGCGCCTCGTCCAACTTTGAGCGAAAGCAAGGTCACTTGTGTTCCCACTGAGGTTTTTCCCTATTCAGGAAGGCATCAACGCCAATTTCTTGGTCTTTGGAACCAAATAAAGATGCGAAAACTTCTGCTTCGTAAGCGATGCCTTCAGTAATACCGAGGTCGAGTGAAGCACGAATTGTTTGTTTTCCAAAACGCAAGGTGTAGGAGGACTTACTTCCTATTATTCGCGCCATGTTGAGTGTGTAGTCAAGCAAATCTTCACTTGCACAAACATGATTCACCAGACCCATACGATGGGCTTCTTCGGCACCAATCATTTCTCCAGTCATGATCATTTCCATTGTTTTACCATACCCGATGAGGTGGGTTAAACGTTGAGTAGCACCGTAACCTGGAATTAAGCCAAGGTTTACTTCTGGTGTCCCGAATTTGGAACGGTTACTCGCAATACGCAAATCACAGGAGCATGCAATTTCACAACCTCCGCCTAGGGCGAAACCATCAACCATCGCAATTGTTGGTTTGCTTAAGTCCCACAGTGCTTCTACAGCATTATCGGTAAACTTCACTCGAATCGCATCACTCTGCATTCCTACGAATTCTGTGATGTCAGCACCAGCAACAAATGCATTCGGTTTGGCTCTCTTTCCTTCAGGAGGTTCATTTGGCTGAGCACCGGTGAGGATGACAACTCGAATGGATTCAGTAGCCTCGGCCCAAGCGACCATTTCCTTCAAACTGGACATTACCTCTGCATTGAGTGAATTGAGTTTATCCGGCCTTCGAATGGTAACCAGTGCTATTGAACCCAAATCATCGTGTTCATTTACGGGGATTTCTTCGATTGAAAGTACATCTGTCTGCGGGGCGTCCATGAACCTTCCAAATGGTCGAAGTTCATCATTTCACCGACTGAGCCATTATCTTGATTCATCATGCTGAAACCAAGAACTCAAAGACCACGACTCTTTCGTATGGTTATGGTTGAATCAGTCGCTCCGCTGGTTAAGGCAGAAGACATGGCCAAAAAATATGGTGATTTTATCGCTTTGCACCCACTCAATGTTGAGGTTCATGCTGGAGAATTCTTCGGAGTATTTGGTCCGAATGGAGCAGGAAAGTCAACATTCATCAAACTCCTTACCGGACAACTTCGTCCGAGTAAAGGCCAAATCGAAGTGTTGGGGATTGATGCTGTCAAGAATCCACAAAAAGTCAAAGCAAACATCGGAATCGTTCCTGAATCTGAATCACCGCCCTCCTTTCTAACGCCGTATGAATTTCTTGAATTCGTGGCGAAATTACGCACCGTCGAGGGCATTCATGAGCATGTAGAACACTGGATTGAGTGGTTTGGATTAGAAGAAAAGCGAGATACAATGTGTAAAGATTTGTCAAAAGGACAACGTCAGAAAGTGATGCTTGCAGCTGCTTTTATCCATAAGCCAAAATTACTCTTTCTCGATGAACCATTCGCTAATCTTGACCCCATTTATCAACGCAAATGCAGGCAATGGCTTCTTGAACATGTCAAAAACGGTGGAACGATTTTTCTTTGCTCACACGTCCTCGAAATGGCGGAGCGAATGTGCAACAGAATGGCGATTATTAACAACGGGAAAGTGCTTGCAGCAGGAACTGTAAAAGGACTCAAACAAGCTGATGAAGAGACGCTTGAAGATGTCTTCATTCGGTTAGTAGGTCACTCAATAGAGGATGTCGAACGCCTCTCGGATGAAGGCGTCAAAAGCGAGGATACCGAGGAGGAGTAAATGTGCCTGGAGTGAGTGTTGTATCTCGTGACTGGGATGAAGTTGCAGAGAGTCATTCAACTTCTTCCCATCCTATGGGGACAAGTGCTCATGACCAATACCTGCACGAACCATTACGTGGCTGGCATGCCTTTTCTGCAACCTTTCGAGTGATGTTCAAGGAAGAAGGAAGAAAGAGTTTGGAGTTTGCCAAAAAACGTCAGATGGTACTTTTCCCGTTGCTCCTCACCCTCGTGACTGCAATCACGACTATTGGACTGCAATTTCTTGTTGGAGATTCTTCCGCTCAAGTTTCTGACCTTGAATCGAAAACATTCACTTGGCAAGAACTGCGTTTTGCACTTCACCTGCCCTTACTGATGTTCAGTCTCGGAATGGGGACGTTTGCTTTCATGGGCCATGATGCCATTGTTCACAGAGCAGGTACGAAAAACTACCTTTTGGCTGCTCCGGCACTGCAGCCATTACCGAACTCAGTGGCTCATTTTGCATACTTTGTCAAAGATCTTTGCTTCTATGTCATGCTCATTCTCTCTCCAGTTGTGGCTGGTATGGCTGTAGGAATCATGCTCGAAGCAGTTGCTGGAATTTCCACACCCTTGGAATGGACAAGCCTACCTTGGACTTGGCTTGCTATGATTATCACTCTTGGACAGGGGCTCGCTATCGCCTTTTTAGCCTCCGCTCTATGGATGCGAGGGCGTCCATATACCATCATTGGCCCGGTTCTGGTTGTTGCTCTGGGAGTCTCAATTGGAATAGGGGTATTTGAGATTGAAACAATGCTTTGGGGCTTAGGCGTTCAGAGTTCACAGAACCTTTTCTACGCTGCACTTGCACTCTTCGCTAGCCTCGGTGTCGGGATGTTTTCATCCGCATTAATTATCGATGATTTTGATGTTTCTGTCGTTGAACGAGCAGAACTTTTCACTCCGATATACAATCGATTGGGATTCCTTGGCAAAGGTGAAATCCGGTTAATTGTAGCAAAGGAATTTGTCGATTTAATTCGTTCTGGTTCGATAAAAAAGATGACGGTCTCCTATGCGATTCCCCTCTTAGTACTCCTTGGAATGGCTTGGCTAGTCGATTTTGCAGAGGCTCCTATTCCTATCAATCTTCTCTCGTATGCACCATTCCTCGGATTTTTCGGATTCAACTTCTATTCTTGGCTCACCATTTTGGATTCTCCCGAGTTTATGAATGGCTTACCACTGAGAGTTCCTCAACTTATTCGGGCAAAAGTCGTGGTTTATTTCCTTGCCACTTCTTGGATATCTCTAATTTTTATTGTCCTCATGGCATGGCGACTGGATGAGTGGGGAGCGTTACCTACAAGCATCATTGTCATGTTTGCAAATTCCATTTACATTGTCGCTCTCACTGCCTTCTTAATGGGGTTACGACCCAATAAAGCTATTTTTGATGCTTCGATTATGATCTGGTTTTGGATAGGAACCGTCATCCCCTTACTGATGTTGTTCTTACTTTCATTTACTCAAGGAGACGTTTCCTTGTATGGAAATTGGTGGGAAAGGGCGTCTCAAGAAGGATTGGCTGCTACCGCTTCAATGTATGATCAAAGCATGGTTGAGCAAGGCTACAAAGGAATGATTGCAATTTCTGTGGGATTGATTTTCGCATCTGGTTTACTGTGGAAGTTGATGGATCGCCGATGGGGACGAGCAGAGTTTTCAAATTGAATCAGATTCCATTCTTTGTGAGGTATCTTGATGAGCGTTAGGCTCCGCCCTTCAAGCATGGCCCGAGTCGTTGCAGTATGCGGTATGCCGGGCTCTGGTAAGGGAGAGTTTGCCCAAGTTCTCACCGAAAACAAAATTCCAGTTCTTTCTATGGGCGACATGGTTCGTGCTGAAGTCCGACGCTTAGAACTGGAGGAAAGTCCAGGTATTTTCGGAGAGATTGCTGCTCAATTACGCACACTGCATGGAGAAGATGTACTGGCTGTGCGGTTAGCAGACGCTGTAGATACACACTTGGAATCGAATTCACTTGTTTTAATCGAAGGAATGCGGGGTACGGCTGAACGAATCGTGTTTGAAAATCGATGGGGTGAAAATTTCTTTTCCGTAGCAGTGGTTGCATCTCCTGATGTTCGGTTCACTCGGATTCAAAATCGTGGACGATCAGAAGACGGCGACTTAAACGCATTTGAGGTTCGAGATGCCCGTGAACGTGGATGGGGGCTGGAAGAAATTATCAAAGAATCAAATTTTATTATCGACAATAATGTCGAACTTGACACCTTTCGCAACTCATGCCATGCTTGGCTTGAATCTTTCACAAACCAAGAATAATCGTTCCCGCTAAAAGGGCGTGAATGGTGAATAATTTTGAGCCGCAGGGTGGCGGTTTTAGGGGTGTTTTTCACCCAAGTGTTATAGTCGGCCATA
>MDTC01002604.1_pt1 | contig 11812 bp, 7 predicted proteins | sample 811181 | NCBI WGS metagenome assembly MDTC01 (sample SAMN05326644, study PRJNA326480) | marine metagenome | isolation source: seawater | place: Pacific Ocean: North | collected 2011
AATCTGTTTTTGGAAAATAAACTATTGATATTTCAGTACCATCTAATTCATTTCTAATTAATACGGTTGTTATAATAACTCCATCTTCATCTTTTGTTACAGTTGTGGTTTCTTTTACATGACTTATTAGATTGCCAGAGGTATCTCCATCATATATTTTAGTAGTCACTACGATTGTCTCAGGCGTAGAAGTACTAATCTCAATTTCTTTAGTACTAACTATTTGATTCTCACCTTCATATTTCTCAACAGTTATGTTAGTAGTGTCCACATCGAATTGCGCTTCCTTTTCTACTATTTTTGAAATTGTATTACCACTTAAATCAAACGTTCGTGTAGTTGTTTTTATTATATTTGACTCTCGAACATCAACTTCAATTTCTCCAATTATATTACCACTTAAATCCTTTATTGTTGTAATAGTTAATCCTTGAGTTGAATCTGAATCTATTTCTTGATTTGATGTTTCACTACTTATAGTTCCATCAGAATTAGTTGTTTCAGTAATAACAGTCCTTATTTCATTTCCACTTGTATCTTCTTCAATTTCGATTGTTTCTTTACTTATTATAATTCCGTTAATATCCCTTATAACTGTTATAATAGTAGAGTTACCACTGGAATCATTAGTTTCAGTCACTGTTGTGTTTGTATTGTCAATATTATTAAATGTTATTGTTTCGCGTTCTAGAACAAGTGGTGGAATAATTTCAACAGCATTGGATACCTCCAATAATTTTTCTTTTACAACAGACCCATCTATATTATTCGTAATAGTTTCTCGAATCCGTGTGTCTATCCGCCAACTAGCTACCGAGTGTTCACTTAAATTAGTTCTATCTATTGTCAATGTTTCTGTTCTAAATGAACCATCTGGATTTTCATATTTTGTAACACTAATTTCCTTTTCACTGAATACTTTGGCATCTTCTTCTTGGCTTTCCTTTTCTTGTATAAGAGTTATTTCTGTAAGATTACCACTTCCATCTATTACTGTTGAATATGTTGTTTGAGTATATGTTTCAGACGATCTATCTGTAAATACAGCATTTAACCCAGATAATAAAACTCCTATTGATACATCAAGTTGAATTATTCTCAATGCCGCGCCGTTTGTTGTTCTAGCATCATATGGATTAGTATACATTCCATCTGGAAAACCACTATCTATGTCAATCCCCATTTTTTGTTCATATGATTCTCTTTCGTCACTAACAGTATCTGAGTTAACAGGATCTAACTTAGACACACTTGTAGTAAATAATGAACTTATATTTGATATATAAAAATATTTTGTACCTTCACGTACGCCAACTATTGTTGTTATAGTATCACCTATTGTTGATTGTGAACCAGTTACTGTATCATAACCAGCTTCATCTATACATTCGGCCTGAATTTTAAATACTTCAGTATTCTCAAATAAATTTAATTCTATATCTATAACATTACCACCAATTCCAGTAATTACATCTGTACTATCACCATTTTTATCCGTTATTGCTAAACCGGATATATATAAAAAGGAAATTTTCCAAAAAGCTTTTGGACCACTTCCAACAGTAATCGAATCTATTAATATATTTATATAATTCGTATCTTCACTTATTTCGGGTACAGTATGTGGAAAAGTGAAATTATCTGTAGGTACTGTATTTAATTCAATCGTTAAATTATTTATTACTTCTTGAACATCAGTAAAATCATTCTTATCGGTACTCTCAGTTAATAAAATTGTTATTGCAACTAATGATTTATGCATGGCCAAAATACTGTCAGTTATATTACCATTATTACTAAATGTACTAAATCTTTCAATATAAGAAACACAAGAACTTATACCCAATGAACCTTTCTTTAAATCAGTTACAACAGCATCAGAATTTGTTATATGAGGGTTTTGTTCTACAATATTTTCAATTATATTATTGATAGTTGATTCCAACGAAAAATACTCAACACTAATACTACCAGAAAAATTGGTTATATTTTCATAAACCGAATTTAGTATCTCATCGGTGGTTACAACATTTTTGGTATTATCATTCAATTTAAATAAAGTATTTATTCCAAGTACAAGTACTTCTAATGTAAGACTTAAAACCGATAATTTATTTGCAATATCAGGACTTACTGTAACATCATATGGGTTTGTATTCATACCAGCTGGAGCGGTATCAATTCCAAGTTTTACCTCATAAGCTTCTTTTAAATCAGTATATATCTCATAACTTAAAACATCAATATCTTTTATACTTGTTGCAAAAATTGTCGTTATAATGGTTGCATAAAAATCTGTCATATCTGCAGTTAAAATTGCTATTATCGGTAATTCTTCATAAGTAATAACATCATTCTCATCCGCCACAATAGACATTCGTGTTGTAAGGATATCAAATGAATCATTTACATCTGCTGGAGATGTACTCAACCTAGGTACAGCTTTTGCTTTATATAAAACTTCTTTTTGCTCCTGTTGGCTTGATAATATATCAAAAGAAATATCTCTAATTGAACCATCTTCATCAGAGGTTAATCCAGTCGACTGCAAATTATATGGTGAGTTTCCAGAATGATTATGTTTAATATTTAAATTTGATAGATAACTAAAACTAAACTGCCAGAATGCTTTCGGTCCACTTGTAAAAATCCCTTTATTTATTTCTACTGTAAATTCATTTACATTTAAATCTTCTGGATCTGGAATGGAATGTGGATACGGTATAGTTTCAATATTATTAAAACTTGTTTCCTGCTCTTGTTCAAAGCTGGGCGATGCCTCCACCAAATCACCATTATCATCTATATCATAAGCTTTAAGAATACTTTCCAGTGCAGACATCATAGACTGTATACTTAACTTTAAATCGCCGCCACTTGTTGAGTATACATTATATGTATCAATTAAAGATACTATTGTAGCTAAATTTAGTGTAGCATTTTGGTTTGAATCACTACTTAATAAAGGATTTGTTTCTACTAAATTATTTATTATTTCTTGAATAAATACATCAGAAGATAGATTAGTTATATCAAGTGGTATTGCTGATTTAATAATTTCCTGGTAAACAAAATTATCAATCGCCGATTTACTTATTACAGATGTACCGTCATTATTAGTAAACATTTTATCTAAGCCCACATACAATGCCGATAAAGAAATTTCTATTACTGAAAATTTATTAGCCACACTTCCACTAATTGTTATATCAAAGGGGTTTGTATTCATACCATTTTCAAAACCTCCACTCGCATCTAATCCGAGTTTTTTCTCATAAGCTTCTTTTAAATAATTATATCTGTCTTGATCCAAAACTAATTCCGAATTTATACTATTAACAAATAGGGTTGATATTTGTGATGCGTAAAAACTTGTTTCATTTATAGTTAATACTGTTGATAAAATTGGTGTTGCCTCTGTCGATAAAGTTCCACCAGTTAACTTATCGCTACTACCAAGGACACAGGTACCAATCACCTTATAAATCTTAGTATTTGGATGTAATTTTAATTCTATATTTGTAATATTTCCACTTACATCTGTCTCGGTCTCTGTACTATTAATTAATTCTCCAGATAAATAATAAAACTTAACCAACCAAGTTACCTTTGGTCCAATTCCAAAAGACCCAGATATATTTACAGTTATTTCTTCACTAACATCAAATTCTGGGAAAAAATATGGAAAAATATAGGTATTTGTATCTGTAATTATATCGTTTTTTAGACTATTGATTACATTACCACTAAAATCAGTAAAAGTTAAAGATGACATCGCATTTATAGCGGAATGCATATTTAATATTCCACTTGCCAAATCAGCAGTAGAATTGTATAAATTAAATTCTTCAATTAATGAAACACAATTCGCAATTTTTTCACTATAAGGTTTGTAATCTTCAGAATTAATAGTCGGATGATTTGTTGAAATATTATCAATAATTTCTGATACGAAATCACTATCAAAATGACTTATGTCTACTGTATCTGTTTCTAATCCATGATTAATAATTTTTTCATAAATTGAATTTAACACTGATACAGTAATACTATTATCATTAAACAAAGCTTCCAATGTTAAAACTAATGTACTTAATGATAAAGTAATTGAAGATATTTTATTCGATTTACCAGAAATTAATGTCGCATCATATGGGTTTGTATTCATACCATCCTCAAAACCACTATCTGGATCTATCCCGAGTTTTTTCTCATATTCAAGCTTTAATTCTAACAAAGATGGTTTATCTATTATTTTTAAATTTTTTATACTACTCACAAATATTGTTGATAGTAGCGAGGCATAAAAAGGGGTATCATCATCACTTGGAATCAAAATTGTTGATAACTTTGAACCAATTTTATCAGGATTTTCTGAACCAAGTATATAATCATACGAACCTTCTACAGCTTTGGCATTTACTTTAACACATTGTGTATTATCAATTATATTTATAGTTACATCTGTCACATTTCCATTTCCATCAGTTGTTAATTGATTTTCACTTAAATCGTTTGTTTCGATTGATATTCCCGATAAATATTCAAAATTTACTTCCCAATTAACTTTCGGACCAGATGAAAATTTACCAGATGTATTAAATTCAATAAAATTCGATACATTACCCCTCTGAAGAATTATTGGATAATCATAATTATCATCAGATGCTCTGGAGGAAGGTACACTTAAATAACCATTCTCTTCAAGTGCTTCAAAAGCTGAATGTAATGCAAAACTACTACTCTCTACATCTCCACCAGTAGTATCATAAGTATTATTTGATTCTATAAAACTAACAAAGTCGGATACTTTTATTTTAATGTCTTGATAATCTTTTACTTCTTTTGAATTTCTAATTAAAAAACTTTCTATTATCTTTCCAATAAAATCCTGATCTTTGAAATCAATAATATTACCACTAAAATCTATTTTATCTATTACATCATAAATAGAATGCTCAACTTGCGGTTCCACAAATTCTTCCAAACCAACATATTCGTTAGTATCTTCCAGACAAACCGATAAACTTTTTTTCAATACTTGAAATAATAGATTAGTTTCAATTAATTTATTAGTCAAATTCGGATTCAGTGATGCTTCATATGGATTAATATTAAACATATCTTCTACACCATAACCACTTAATCCTACTTTTTCTAAAAATTTTTGTGATAAAGCATCATAACCAACTTCTTCAGAATCTAAATTAGATGAATCAAGAGCAAATGAAGAAAATATAGTTGATAATGGGGATATAACAAAGAATTTAGAAGTGTCATCTGCTTTAATATATACTATTCCAGTAATCTTATCACCATCTCTGGAATTTATTCCGGTTAAACCATCCTTTGCGTCTGAATTCGCCTCGACTTCAGCTACCACTCTTATAGCACCAACAGTATCTGAAATTAATAAAGTAATCTCAGAAAGAAAACCCTGTTCATTTGTATAAAAGTTTTGTGTTCGGAGTTCTGCACCAGATAAGTATTCAAATCTCACTTTCCATTTCGTCTTTGGCCCAATTCCGACAAATCCTGACAAATTTATTTCACGAGACTCTTTTGCAATATAAGATGTAAATGAATAATTACCAGACGAATCTAATAAGTCTTTCTCATCATCTATTAATTCAAATAAATCTGTTTCGTTTATGTCACTTCCAGTCGAACCTGGTAATATAAAACCTTCTTTTGTCAATATTGAATCTCTATTTATAACACTTTTTATTGCATCTAATGCTATATGCATATTCACAACACTCTCACTTACAGAACCGTTAAATTCATAATTATTATAGGTATATATTGTTTCAATATAATTGACTATAGATGATACATTAACCAACATAAGAGCTTTCACAGATGATTCGGAAAAATCACCGGCGTCATCGGAGCCGAGAATAACATCAGATGGTATTGGTTCCCCCTTCGAATCGACTAAACCAACTGCTATCCTTTTGGTAGAGCTGTCAAACAAGTCTTCTACAATATTTTGAATAAAAGTATTATCTATTAATTCAATACCAACTTTATCGCCGTTTGAGTCAATTGTAAGTTTTTCATAAACTTTGGTATTTATATCAATGTCCTTAACTCCTTGTAAAAATGAAAAAACTTTTCTTAAACTAAAAATTAAAATAGTCAAAGTCAGATTCATTTGAGATACCACATTGGCAGCAGTTGGATTAACATCAACATCATAAGGATTTGTATTAATACCTTCTGGAAATTCAGATACTCCTAGATTTTTTTCGAATAGTCTTAAGTAATAATCATAAAGTTCATATAAACCGTTTGAATTTTCCCAATTTACATTATGGGAAACAATTGATTTTTCTTTAAAACCTTCTGCAAACACAGTTGAAAGCAAACATCCATAAAAAGATTTATCAGTCCTTTTTAAGACAATACTTAATGTATCGCCTATTGTGTCTAATTCATTACTTAAAGAATCAAAAGGGGCTTCTTTACCATCTCCTCTATCTTCGGCAGTTGCAGTTAGCTTATATAAAAAAACCCTATTTGGCAAATCTACATCAACATCAATAAATCCGTCTTTATCTGTAATTGCAGGTGGTACTCCTAACGCTTCAAAATTCTGCAGTTTTGTAAAACGAACAGTCCAATTAACTTTTGGACCACTTGTAAAAAGACCGGTTAATTTAACCTCATCAATCAAATAGTTCCATCGACGTAAAACACCTATTTGATTATAAGTCATATTTCGGATGGCCAAGTGCCTCTGTTGTTTTGTTAAACCGGAATATAATGATATTTTGCGCCGACGAATCAGCTCATGTATATCATACACCATTAATATAAGTAAATACAAACTTTTTCAAAAAATAACGGCAGTTTTTTATAAAAATCTAAATATTTATACACGGACTATTCTTTTTCGCATCCATGAACATTGAAGGCTTGAGTCGATCCAGCCGGAGGCGACGGCATCGGGCTAGCCGTGGGATTGCGTAATCTTAGATAGACTTATTATTGAATAAACTATAATATGAATTCAAATGATAATGAAATGAGCAAAATCTTGATTAACGGATTATTACAAAAATTCTTCAAAAATGTTGAAAAAAATTTTCATATTATTGGTCTTATTAATATGATGACAATTGCAATACCAACCGTATTAATCGATGATTTTACGGGCCCGGCGGCGCCGGCACCGACTGTTCTTTGTAATATATTAGAAAATATTAATGAAATACCATCGCCCTCGGAAGCTATTGAAAACAAAAAAGATATTCTAAAATCACAAATGTATGAAATCAAAAATATTCTTGAATATTCTATTCATAAATGGGTTAATAAAGGATACACGTTTGAAGAAATATTTTATGTTTTTCAAAGAATAAATTTTTTAATATCTAAGAAAACTGCTTTACCAATTAATCAAAAGATACAATAGTTGATGTATTTGTCCTTGTAAAAGACCTTTTCGGTGTATTTCTTGTTGGCGTTTTTTTCCTTGAAAGTTGTTTGTTGTCTTGTTTCATTTCCTTTTCCAGTTCACTGTAATTGTCATAAATATATTTCAAAATACCATTTTCTATAGCCCATCTAAAAAAATTCATTTGTCCAATTGTAGTTAGAATCTCTTTACCATGTTTTACTAATTTAATCCGATCACGTCTACAAAATGGATCCATTTGTTTTTTTGAATATGCTTTTAACTGAGACTTATAGTTTATATAAACCGAAAAAGTCTTTTCATGAACCTTGTAACTCGTCCCATTTTTTTTTGAATATTTTGTTACAAACCAATCAATCATTCTTAAAGAAACCAGTGAATGGTCATTTAATATTTCAACTAAAGAATCCATGTTTATTTTTGAATCAAAATAAACTAACAAAGAATTTAACAACAAACTATTTTTTGTATCAAACATTTATTTATCTTTATACTTGTTACACTTAAGTGCGTTTTTCATGTACTATTATGATATTATCAATTAATATGTCTGATTCGAAAATTCCTTCAACAAAATCTTTAATCCAGTCTGTACAAATGGCAATTAGTTTAGAAAAACCAATATGTCTTGATTACTATCAAGCAAGTTGTAAAAAACAATGTAAAATTGGTAGAGATGGTCCAGATGGTGATAAGTTTTTATATAAAAATGAAGAAGAGTATACATCTCCATTACGAAGCATGTTTAAAATCCAAAGCGAAGATGAAAACATAGCTGATGACTTTATATTAGAGACAGAAAACTCTATTTATATTATATCTGGATCTATGTTTTCGTGATATTATTTGTTATAAAATAATAATAATCAAATATAATGGAGCGCTTCGATGCTGGATGTTTGACAGATGCAAAAAAGGAATATACTCAACGTTTTGTGCGTAAGCTAAAAACACCATTTTGTAATAAAATACTTGAAATGTTTAAGGAAGCACAAGAAGAGTGTGCTAATAGTCATGAAGAGGACAAAGTTTTATTGTTCTTTCAAGCAAAATTAGAAAAGGTACATGAATGGGAAGATACTAATATTCAAATGTTTTCAAGGACTATAATATCACAGTCTAAATGTGATTATCTTGAAGAATTATTACAAGGTGTATTTATTGTACATACTAAAGTTCTAGCTGTTATTCAACATCATAAATCTACAACTAAATCAGAACTTAAATTGCCAACTATTGAGGATTTTATATATCAAGCTTTTATTAACACTGCCAGAATTGTTTGGAAATTTGCATACCTTTTTTCTGAATCAAAAGATTCTTGCGAATATCAAAAAAATACAAACACTTTTGAAAAGAAAATTGAAGCCTGTATTTTAGAAACTATTGAGGATATGTTACCTGTTCGTGAACTATTATTAGAACATGTCAGAGAATATGTTGAAGGAGAGTCTCCTTTTGATGATGATGATGATGATAAATCCCAGTTAGATGGTAAAAAACAATTGAGCGGTGGCTCATCAATTTCTCTTCTACCAGATGAACTAGAAACTGATTTAAGTGTACCCTCTACACCAATTAATGTAACACCTATACAAACACCCGCACCACCATCAACTCCGGTCACAGGTGTACCACCACCCACACAACTGGGAATGCCCTCTATACCACCAATTAATCCAGACCAATCGGTCCCAACAGTCCCAATGAACAATTCAGAACCTCCTGAAGTGAAAGATGTTGAAATTCCAGATTCTAAAGATAATACCGAAGGAGGATCTACAAATATTTTAGATTCTTATGCCGGTGATGTTGTTTCATTTTCTTCAAATAATGATAAACAAATTACATTTGATGAACCAGTACCTTCTGCAAATTTAACAAATAACTCAGATAGTATGAATCAACTTGAATCTATTTCATATTCTCAATTATAAAATGATTGATATCTATGATTGATATCTATTTTAAAAATCAAGTCTATTAATAATGATAAATTCCTCTAGTATGAGTTCATTGCCATTTTATTTTATGTTATTTATACTGTTAATTACAATATATGTATTAATTGATACATTTACATTGTTAAATAACAATAGACATAGGGATAATTTCCAAAATCCAAAGCAAAAAGTTATAGCCAAAGATACGTATGATAATTTCTATGCCCCTGTATATACAACTCTTATATCTGATATGATTGTCGAAAGAACTAAATATGAGGTTTATGACTTAATAGAAAAAACAAATCTTGAAAACTATCCTAAAGCTAATTTATTAGATATTGGCTGTGGAGGGGGGGATCATCTTAAATGGCTTGCCAAAGAAGATATAGATGGCTTACAATTAACTGGTATAGACAAATCAGATGCAATGCTTTCACAAACTAAAGAACGTATTGGAAAAGTTGATAATTCAGTTAGATTAATTCATAAAGATATATATGAAGACGATCTTTTTGAAAGATCATCATTTAGTCATATTACTTGCTATTACTTTACAATTTATTACATTAACAGTAAAGAATTTATTAAGAACATTATCAAGTTATTAAAACCAAAAGGATGGTTTGTAGTTCATATGGTAGACCTTGAAAAATTTGATCCTATACTTGATGCTGCCAATCCTTTTAGAGGAATAGACCCACAAAAATATGTTAAAAATCGTATTACAGAATCCTCCGTTCATTTCAAAAAATTTATATACAAAGCCAATTTTACTCTTAAGAAAAACAAAGCTTTATTTGATGAAGCTTTCCACTTCAAAGAAACTCCTAAAATTAGAACACAAAGACATATATTGAAAAGAATTGATACTGAAAAATTTATAAATCAACTTGGTAAACTTGGACTTGAATTAAAAAATCTTACTAATCTTGATGGTAAAGGATATCGTGAACAAAATATATTATACTTCCAAAAATCTTAGGCTTCCTCCATATTTTCGTGCATTTCCTTTTGCCAATTTTGTATCAAATATTAGTCGCTGAATTTTTTTTTTACTTTTGAAATCCTTATGTTTTTCGACTACACCATACAAATGCGATGCTCCTTGCCATAAAGTTAAATGTTTTGTTTTGTTTTTGTGTATATTATGTAAAATCCATCTTTCTGCCAACCAAAATCTACATTCCTGAGCCATATTTATTGGAGTTTCTGAAATTCGGGTTAATGTCTTTATGTGATTTGTAGTAGTCCACCAAAAATTTCCCGAATAATGACAACAATGTGGCTCATCTAAAATTTTGTGCTGCCCTTTGCCACTATTTATTACCATTACACCTATTGTATCATATATATCCAAAAGTGAAATACATTCATTTTGATTTTCAATCAAAAAATATTCCATAATCTTACACCAGAACAATACTCCCTTATCCTTACCTTTGTTCCGTTTTACTCCTTTACTATGTATATAGAGGATTTTCTTTGATATTTCCTGTTTTTTTGAGTAATCCCACAAAAAATTCAATGTTAATCTCTCATAATGTGTTAGATTATTTGAGAATACTCCTATTTTGTATTTTTCACTATTATTTTTTACTAAAAAATCTAATTGACTTTTGTCTTTACCTAAAAAACCAATATATATAGAATCAACCTTATTTAGTAATCCAGAACTCTCAATTAGGTTAGTTTGTCTTTTTACAATTTCTACCCAATCAGAACCAGGTAAAGCACATATGTGATAAAATATATCCATATTATTATTGAATAATTTCAAAATTCATTATGCGTTTAATTTTTTAAATTTTTTTTTTATATAGATTATTCAGATGGTTAGTGTAGATGTCAAAATTGACGATCCTGAAAGAAGAAAAATGGTTGAATCCCTATTGGTTATGTTAAAAACTGACGATTTTCAGGATGCTTTTCTTGAAGAATTAAATGATGCAGTTGATATACCAATGATCGGTGAAAAAAAAGAGGGTAAAATATTTAAAGCCCTTTATAAAATTTTACTAAAAGTTGTTGAAAAGAAAATGCTTTAACAATTCATTTTTAAACATAATTAAAAATAAAAGATAAAAGAGTTCCATAACTTCTTTGTATCTTCAAATCACCTTTTACAACGTTTACTTTCATTATACTTGTCCATTTTATAAAGGATTGTCTAACCCTTTCAGTTGAACTTCGATTTGTATAGCGAAACCGCATGTTTTCGTATGACTCTTTTGGTTTTCCAAGTTGTTGATTTACTAAATTATGAATTTTTATTAGCCAACGACTTAAAGACTCGCGACTCGCCAATTTTATTGGATTATCTCTACAATATCTCCTATAATGATTTCTACAAGAACGACATGGCATTAAATTAGGCAAATCATATAAAAATAAACGCTCTACTTTTTTTGATTCACTTGGACAATATCTGAAAGTTATATAATGT
>MDTC01093196.1_pt1 | contig 11812 bp, 9 predicted proteins | sample 811181 | NCBI WGS metagenome assembly MDTC01 (sample SAMN05326644, study PRJNA326480) | marine metagenome | isolation source: seawater | place: Pacific Ocean: North | collected 2011
AGCACCCTGGCCGACCATATTATCAGAGATAACATCAAATTCCATATTCATATGGAAATAGTTCCCTCCCCAAAAGGTTACAAAATATCCAGCAGAAGTTAAGGAATTGTATATTCCATTTACACCTAACTTAAAGTCATCTGCAGTTTTAAAAAATCCGTCCACGGTTGCAGCACCTGGATCAGATTTTACTAGAAAGTCTTCCTCACATGACGTAAAAGTCAACATGAAAGAGAAAATTATTGTTATTAAAGTTAAATTTTTAAATTTCATAGTTAATTAATTAATTGTTGTTTTTGTTTATATTAAAATTTTGCCTGTATACCAAATGAAAGTGTTTTCAATTGAGGGAATACATATGCAGCTCTACCTCCTTCTTGTGTTGAATCACCACCTGGATTATAAAGATCGCTAGCTCCAACACCTGTTCTAACTTCAGGATCAATCAATGGGAAGTCAGTAGACGTCCATAGATTTGTTCCATTGAAAAATAATCTAAGACTATCAAATGGTATTAGATCATTATCAAATGTATATCCTATTTGTAAATTCTTTAATCTTAGAAAAGCTCTATCCCATATAAAGAAATCACTAGGGTATAGATCACTAGGACTTGCACCTTGTCCTGCCCATACTCTTGGCATCGAAGCATCAGTATTTGTTGTAGTCCAGTTATCTGCCCAAATGTTAGCTGTTGTCATTCCTCCCGCATCAGGTTTGAACATTTCAAATGTTCCTTGGTAAGAAGTTGAACCAATTCCTTGGAATATAGCAGCTAGATCAAAATTTTGATAATTAGCAAATAAATTAAAACCATAAGTAATTTCTGGAACATCAACTCCCAAATCAGTCCTATCGTCAAGGTTGATAACTCCATCTCCATTTTGGTCTAAAAACTTAACATCTCCAACCTGAGAACCCATTAAAGAGTGGTCAGCTGCAGCTGCAAGTTCTGAAGCATCATTAAATATTCCATCTGAAATGAATCCCCAGAAAGCTCCAGGTCTGTAACCCTCTCCTAAAATACCTCCATTACCAATAAATATTCTATCCAAATCTCCTCCATCTAATCCAGGATTAACATCCGTTACTAAGTTTTCTGCCTTAGATATGTTTGCTCCAACTTGAACTTTCAATTCCCCAAATTCCTTTGAATAATTTAAACCAAGTTCCCAACCTTTAGTTTCTAGACTAGCAGCATTGGTATATTGAGATGTAAATCCAGTTAATACATTTACGGGAAGGTTGTACAATATATCAGTCGTTTCTTTTTTGAATACATCAAACTCAACTCCTAAACCATTGTTTAAAACAAGGTTAACACCAAAGTTAGTACTTGTACTTTTTTCCCAGCTCAGGTTTTCGTTACCAAGTGAAGATTGACCAACCCCTGGAGCTATTACTCCACCAAAGCTATATGCTTCATCTAAACTTAATGATTTAGCAAATGCAAAGTTTGGAATATTTGAATTTCCTAATTCTCCCCATGATGCTCTAATTTTTAAGAAATCAATAAGGTCATTAGAACTTAAGAAGTCTTCTTCAGACATTATCCAACCAGCAGAGAATGAAGGAAAAACTCCCCATTTGTCATTCTTGAACCTTGAACTTCCATCTCGTCTAATATTAGCCTCTACTAAATATTTTCCCATGTAGTTGTAATCAATTCTGGCAAAATACGACTGGACGGAAAATCCTGTGGCACCACCAAAAGCTTGTTGATTTAAAGTCAGACCTGCATTGATCACCTGAACTCCATCTGTTAAGTGTCCATCTCTGGAAGCTCTAAAGTTAGTAATTTCATTTTCTTCTTGGCTATAACCTACAAGTGCAGTCAAGCTTCCGTCTCCAAGTTCTATATTGTAGTCGGCAGTTAAGAAATAGGTTTCAGTGAAAAACTCAATATTTTCATCACTTCTGTTTCTGTCTGTATCAGGGGCAAAGTAAAATGAGCCATCAGGAAAAAAGTTTTTAACTTTTTTGTTAAAATTACTTCTTCCAGTACTATTACTTCTTATTGCACCCGTTGCCTTGATTGTAAGATTTTCAATTGGTTTGTAGGCAATATAAGCATTAAGTAAAATGTTATTTGCTGTTGATTTTAAGTTGTAATAAGCTCCGTCTGCATAACCCATATTGTTATTTCTACCCGTTCCTGGTCCTACATTAAATCCAGCAGTTGCTGTAGTTATCATCGCATAATTTCCATCAGCATTATAAGCAGGGCCTAAATAGTTTTGAAATTGAGCTCCTAATGCCTGAGGTCCTTGTAAGTTTGAAGAGTTGAAAGCTTGTTGCGTTCCTTGTTGAACACTTCTTGTAAGTGAAAGAGTCGTTCCAATTTCGATTTTATCAGTTGGACTTGCATCAAGGTTAATTCGAAGGTTATGACGATCAAAATAATTACCACCTGTAGCAATACTTTCTTGATCTAGTGCGCCCAAGGCAACTCTGTAGTTAACATTTTCAGAACCACCTGTAACGCTCAAGTTATGAACATTTATAGGAGCTTTTTGAAGAAGATCACCATAAGGGTCTTTCCACCACGTTGTCTGTGAACCTGCCTCAGCTATTTGAGCTGCTGAGTAAATAGGTTCCCCTCCAAAGTTTGTTCTAGCTAAGTTTTTAAAGTTCATATTATATACCACATCACTATTTAAATCGGGTAATTTTAAAGCTTCTGATGTTCCAAAAGTTGCCTCGTATGTAAATACAGCATCTTGGTTTCTAGAACCTCTTTTTGTTTTAACAACTACAACCCCATTAGCAGCTCTAGATCCATAGATAGCTCCCGATGCCGCATCCTTAAGTACTGAAATAGATTCAATATCATTTGGGTTAAGGATGTTTAGGTCTCCCTCTATACCATCAATTATGATAAGTGGAGCAGCATTATTCAATGTTCCAACACCTCTAATCCGAATTGAAATCTCATCCTGACCTGCTTCCCCAGAATTCTGAGAAACAAATACTCCTGCAGTAGTACCTGAAAGGGCAGCTCCAGCACTAGTAAGGGCTCTGTTTTCAATTACTTCAGCATCAATAGTAGCTACAGAACCAGTAATATTTCTTCTTAACTGTGTTCCATAACCTGTAACAACTACTTCATCAAGTGATGAGTCAGCCGCTGTTAATTGAACAGAAATATTATCAGTATTCGCAACTGAAACTGTTTGAGATTCAAAACCAATAAAAGAAATTTGTAATGATGCATCATCATTTTCTAATTCAATAGAAAAGTTTCCATCAAAATCTGTAGATGTTCCATTATTAGTTCCAACCTCTAAGATTGTCGCTCCTGGCAGAGCAGTCCCATCCGAATCAGTAACTGATCCAGTTACAACCCTTTGAATAATTTCTTCTTCAACAATTTCTTCTGAGACAGGAATTATTGGTTTCTTTTTAAGAATTATCTTCTTTTCAATTACTTCATAATCCAATTGATTATTAAATATCATGTCCAAAACCAATTTAATTGATTGGTTATTGACACTTATAGAAGTGATTGTCTCAAAATCATAAACATTTACATTATAAATAAATTTATAGTCAGTATTTGCTTCAATTTCGTCGAGTATTTGAGATACATTAGCATTTTTCATATCAATTGACACCTTGTCTTGACCAAAAGAATTGGCCATAATGGTCAAATTAAACGCAAAAAATAAAATAAATGTTAGTCTCACAGTTTTGATTAAACTACCATAATGATAGAGTTTGTTTGCATTGTTTTTCATAGTTTTACATAGATTTAAATCGGTTTGTTTGTACTTCGGTTTACTTCATATTCCAAGGGGGGGTACTGCAATACCCTCCCTATTTTTTTAATTAATTATTATTTTATTGTTAAATATCTGATATTCAATATTATATATTTTGTTAAAATAGTTTAACACCTCTTCAATTTTTTCATTTTCAACATCAATAGCAGCGTTAAACAACTCTTTAGATTTTTTTTCTCTGTTATCAATAATTGTAACATTATATAGTCTTTCCAGTTTTTTTAATATTTGACTAAAACTTTCATTTCTAAAAATGAATTCTCCATCAATCCAGGAAGTATAAATTTTAGTATTAATCTTGGACTTTTCAATTTTCAGGTTTTCTTTATTAACTGATCCTTTAAAACCAGGAGTTAACTTAGTTACATCATTGTTTTTTGAATTTGTAATACCAACTGAACCTTGAACTAGAACAATATCTGAGTTATAATCCTCAGGATAATTCCTCACATTAAACCTTGTTCCATAGACCTCAACATTAATTCCATTTGAGTTAACAATGAAAAGGTCAGACTTGTTTTCAGTCACATCAAAAAAAGCTTCACCTTCTAGAAAAACTTCTCTAACTTGATTGGGTATAAACTTGATTGGATATTTAATTGAACTTCCAGAATTAAGATAGACTTTAGAACCATCAGAGAAAATTATATTAAATCTTTTTCCATAAGGGACTTTTAATGAGTGGAAGGATATTTTTTCAACTTTAATGTCATTGTCGTAAATCAATTGATTTGACTTTTGAACAAGATTTATTTTAGAGACAAGTTTTTTCTCACTTTGATTTTTATATTCATCTTTTTGAATAATAAAATCGTTTCCTTCGGCAGATAGAACTATGTCATCAGCCTTTGGAGTAATTTTTTGAACTTCAACTCCATATCCAATACTATTTAGATGAGAGTAGTAACCTAAAGAAAACATTAAAACAATTAAAGCAGCATATTTAAGTGTTTTCTTAAAAAAAACAGCGCCTTTTTCTTTCTTTTGAGTTCGGTGAATTCTCTTTTTTATTTCACTTATTATATCTTCAGTCTCAAATTGATTCATTACGTATATTGAATAAAAATTTGTTTTAATATATTCTTTAAATACCCTAACATTTTTTATGTCTTCTAAAGCTTTAATCAAAATTTTAAGCTCATTCGAACTTGAAGTTTGATTAATATACTTTAAAATTAAACTCTCAAATTTTATTTTAGATAGTTTTGGCATATTTCTATTATTACAACCTTGAAATAAACATCCCCTAAATTATTTTAAAAAAAATTTATTACTTTTAAACAAACCAATTGTTGCAGCAATGGATAGCAAAAAAAAATTTGTTTTACTTTTAAAAAAAGGAGATGAGTCTGCTTTTACTGAATTAGTAAATAAATATAACAGAAGACTTTTTGCTTATGCTATAAGTCTATCTGGGGATTATTCATTAGCAAAAGATATTGTTCAAGATGTTTTTATTAAAACATATGAATACAGGAAAAAATTAGACCCAGCATTTTCTATAACAGGATTTCTCTACAGATCAGTGTATAATCAATTCATTAATAAATATCATAAGAACAAATCCCTTCTAAAAATTCATGACGAATATGTTCGATTCTTAAACCAAATAATTGATGATACCTCAGAACCTGAATTTGATAAAATGCTTAAAATTGTTAATCGTTGTATTGATAAACTTCCTAAGAGATGCAAAGAAGTATTTGTTTTAAGTAAAAAGAAAGGTTACACAAATATCGAAATATCTGAAGTATTAGATATTTCTGTCAAAACAGTTGAAGCACATATAACACTCGCTTTTAAAAGTATTAGAGGTAAAATAGCTCTTGAACAGATTTAATTTTTTAAATTAATTCTATAGTACAATTACTTAGTTTATTTAGAGTATATTGTATAGTTTTCACCTTTTAACAACTCATTCCAGGAATTATCCACGGTATATAAACCTTCACCAATTTTTACAAGTATTTTTCCGTCTATTTCTGCAACATAAAATCCGGAAGAGCCATTTTTTAATTCTATGATTTCAGTTTTACTTAATGCATTAATTCCTTTTTGTTTTCTTATTTTAATTAATTCATTGATTTGAGTTTTCAAATTTTCGGAAGGATCTGAGAAGAAGTAATGATAACCCCAAACCATTGGTATCCCCGGGTGAGTGAGTATGTATGCATATCCGCTGGCAATCAAATTTAAATTTTTAGAATATAAATTATCACAATCTGTTCTATTTATACAACCAGTATCATGATTATCTAAAAAGGTAATCGATCTATTTCCGTAACCGTCTAATGATGATAACGAATGATCTTTTTCTAATGCAGTGTAGTTTTTATTTACTAGAGCTTCCTTTAATTTATACTTTAATGTAAAATCAAATGCTGCCGATTTTCTAGTTATTATCTCTGAAACAGTTTTTTCCGTTTTATCAATCCATTGTTTTATTGAGTTTAAATTCCCATCCCAAAATTCACCAACTGAAAAATAGTAATCCGTAGATTTATTATATTCTCCAACATATTTAGCCGGAAATCCCTTAACAAAATCATATCTCCATGAATCAAACCCAATTTCTTTAAGCCTTAATAAGTATTCTTTTAAGCCTAATTGCACCTCCTCACTTTTATGATTTAAGTCCCTAGCTCCTCCCCATGACATACCTTCATCTAAATCACCACAAGGTTCTGTACCAAATGCATTTGGGTCTGTTGACGATTCATCATCAACACAAATAGAGTTACAGGACCATGTAGGCTCTGTAAAATCTGTCCATGTGAGTGAACCTATTCTATGATTTAAAACTAAATCTGCCATGGCATGCATTTTTCTTGACCTAATTAAACTTATTAAATTCTTTAACTCTTGCTCAGATCCATGTTCAGAAGTAAAATTAAATAAACGTCTTGGGTGATATCCCATTCCTTCACCCTCACTTGGGGGTGGAAGCCAAATAAGATCAATATATGAGTTAGAAAGGTTAATTATATGAGATTGAATAAATTCATAATATGAAGTAAAATTAGAAAGTTTAAGGTCCGAATAACTATCCCACCAAAAAGCTTGCATCATAACATCATTATTTGGATTTTCATCTGCATAAAGACTAATTCCTTGATCAACAAAAGTTTCTTGATTTTCTATCACTGAATCTTGATTACTGCAAGAAAGCAATTTCATAAAAGCTATGATGTATATGAATTTTTTCATGATTATAATATATTAAAATTTACTGTTAACTTCTTTAAATAACAAGCAGTAATTCTAACAAGAAAAATTAGCAAGTTTGTTATCTTTATCAAATTATGAGTGAGATCATTTTAATTACTGGTGCAAACGGACAATTAGGGTCAGTCCTAACTCCTTTTCTTCAGGAAAAACATGGGATTAATAATGTAATTGCTTCAGACATATATAAAAAAGATTTATTCTATGGGATTTTTGAAATTATAGATGCAACTGACATAAAAAAGCTAAACAAAGTTGTTTTAAAATACAAAGTCACTGTAATTTATCATTTAGCAGCCATTTTATCAGCCAACGGAGAAAGATCTCCTCTTAATTCATGGAATATTAATACAACAACATGGTTTAATGTTCTTGAAACATCAAGAATTAATTCGTTAAATAAAATATTTTTTCCAAGCTCAATCGCTGTTTTTGGTCCCTCTGCTATAAAAGAGCAAACCCCAAACAAATCGATACAGGATCCAACAACTGTTTATGGAATGAGTAAAAGTAATGGTGAGTTATGGGCAAGTTATTATAATTTAAAATATAATCTTGATATACGCTCGATTCGTTATCCAGGAGTCATTAGCTATCAATCAGTTCCTCAAGGGGGCACAACAGACTATGCAGTTGATATTTTTCACAAAGCTATCCAAGGAAAAAAATTTAATTGTAATATAAAATCTAGTACCATAATACCTATGATTTATATAAATGATGCCATCAGAGCTACAGATTTATTAATGGAATCCCCTTCAGAATCGATAAAAGTAAGAACATCTTATAACGTGTCTGGAGTTAGTTTTTCACCAATTGATTTAGTTAATACAATTTTGAAAATTATTCCTGAATTTAAAATTGAATACAATCCTGATATATGTGAAAAAATAGCTTCACAATGGCCTAATTCAATTAATGATGATGAAGCAAAAAATGATTGGGGATGGAAGCCAGAATATTCTCTTGAAAAAATAACTCATGAGATGATTAAAAAATTAAAAACACCATGAATAAAAGCATAAAAGAATCAATTAGTATTGAGCTACAGGAAATCGAAAAGCTTGGTCTTTACAAGCATGAAAGAATTATAACTGGCGCTCAAAGTACAGTTATCAGTACTACAAAAAATAAAGATGTTGTAAATTTTTGTGCCAATAATTATCTTGGATTATCAGCGGATCCTGAGGTTATAAATGCTGGGAAACAATATTTAGATTCTCACGGTTTTGGACTTTCATCTGTTCGATTTATTTGTGGTACTCAAGATATTCACAAAGAGCTTGAGCAAAAAACAGCAGAATTCTTAGGGATGGATGATTGTATTTTATATGCAGCTGCCTTTGATGCGAACGGAGGTTTATTTGAACCTTTACTTTCTGTTGATGACGCAGTAATTTCGGACAGCTTGAATCATGCTTCAATAATAGACGGAATACGTTTATGTAAAGCAAATCGATATAGATATAATCATAACGACATGAATAGTCTTGAGCAAGTTTTAATTGAAGCTGAAAAATCGACTAGAAAATTAATTGTTACTGATGGTTGTTTTTCAATGGATGGAACAATTGCACAATTAGATAAAATATGTGATTTAGCTACGAAATATAAAGCTATGGTTATGATTGATGATTGCCATGCTACAGGTTTCTTAGGCAAAACAGGCAGAGGAACGCATGAATATCATAATGTCATTGACAAAGTAGATATAATTACGGGAACATATGGCAAGGCCTTAGGTGGAGCTACAGGTGGGTTCACTGCAGGGAGAAAAGAAATAATTGATATTTTAAGGCAAAACTCTAGACCATACTTATTTTCGAATTCGATGGCTCCTCCTATTGTTGGGGCTTCTTTGAAGGTTTTTGAAATTATAAGTAGATCAACAAAATTAAGAGATAAATTAGAAGAAAACACAAAATTATTTAGATCTGAAATGACAAAAGCTAATTTTGATATTATTCCTGGAAATCACCCTATTGTACCTATAATGCTATATGATGCAAAATTAGCTCAAGAGTTTGCTAATAAATTATTAATTGAAGGTGTTTTTGTAATAGGATTCTTCTATCCTGTTGTCCCAAAAGGCAAAGCTAGAATAAGAGTTCAATTATCAGCATCCCACAATAAAGAACAAATTTTTAAAGCAGTTAATGCCTTTAAAAAAGTTAGAGAAAAGTTAGATTTGCTCTAGTTTTTATGGAGAATAGGGAAATTTCAGTATTTGGTGCAACGGGTCTAATAGGTGGACATATACTTGAAATACTAGAAAAAGATCCATATTACAATAAAATCAATGTAATTTCAAGACGCTCTCTTTCAATTGAAAGTAATAAAGTAAATATTCATGTTATTGATTTTTCAAAAAAAAAATTAATTTCTAAAATCATTAAAAATAGCAATATTGTTATAGCTAGTATTGGCACCACAAAACATAAGGTTAATGGGAATAAAGATAATTACAGAAAAATTGACTATGATATTTTATTAAACATAGCAAAATCTTGTAAAGTTAATAATATTGATAATTTCTCTTTCGTCTCTTCATGCGGTGCAAATATTGAAAGTAAAAATTTCTATCTAAATCTAAAAGCAGAAATTGAAAATGCAGTTTTAGATTTAGACCTAAACTCAACCTCGATATTTCGTCCATCTCTTTTACTAGGAAAGAGGAAAGAATCTAGATTTGGTGAAAACATAGCACAAATAATAATGCCTCTAATTTCATTTATGATGCCTTCTATTTATAAACCAATAAAGGCAAAAGATGTAGCAAAAGCAATAATACAAATTTCAAAAAAAACAATTAGTGGGGTTAAAATATATCATTATGATGAGATGATAAATTCGAAAGAAATCTAGTTTTTACCCCTGCTAGAAAGGATAAATGTCAATTCATTTAGCATATTTTTAAGTTCCTTTATTTCTGATAAACTAACTTTTTCATCAATTAACGCCTCTAAAAGTTTCTTTGGAATCAAATTTGCTTGTTTTTTCAAAGCCTTCCCTTTTTCGTTTAATTGAATTATTACATTTCTTGCATCAATATGAGATTTACATTTTTTTATAAGTTTTAACTTTTCCATTCTGCTTAACATTGGAGAAAGTGTGTTTGTATCTAAATGTAATTTCTCTTTAATCTGAGTAACAGATAAATTATTACATTCCCAAAGAACAAGAAGCACCAAGTATTGAGGATATGTAATACCCATTTTATCTAAAAATGGTTTATACGTTTTAGTTACAAGCCTTGAAGTCAGATATATTGGAAAGCAAATTTGATTGGCAAGCTTTAAAGATTTATTATTCATATTTACAGATAAATGTACTTTAGTTATTAATTTGTGAGTTAGAAAATCTAAACCAAGTTTCTGTTTTATATGATTCTTCTGGGGTCAAAAAAGTATTTGGAAAATTTGGCTGATTTGGAGAATCTGGAAAATGCTGGGTCTCTAAACAAAATCCATATCTCTTTTCATAGGTTTTTTCTTTCTTAGATTTTAGTGTCCCATCAAGAAAATTTCCTGTGTAAAATTGAATTCCAGGTTGATCAGTAAAAACCTCCATTTGTATTCCAGTTTTTAAACTCTTGGCCTCTGCAACTTTTCTTATATTTCCCGTATAATCATTGAGAACCCAACAATGATCATAGCCAATTCCATATTCAAGTTGACTATTAGTGTTGTTAATTTCCATTCCAATTTTTTTAAATTTATTAAAATCAAAAGGAGTATTTTCAACTTTTCGGATTTCTCCAGTAGGGATTAGGTTTTCTGTAACAGGAAGATATGAGTCAGCATCAATATATACCAAATGATCCAAAATATCTCCTGAGCTTTCGCCAGCTAAATTGAAGTATGAATGTTGAGTAAGGTTAACAACTGTAGTTTTATCAGTTTTAGCTTCATACTTAATTTTTAACTCGTTTTCATTATTTAAAGTATAAGTAACCGTAACATCCAAGTTTCCAGGATAGCCCTCTTCCATATGTTTTGAAAAATAATTAAGTTTAATCCCGACTATATTATTGTCTTTAATTTCTTTAACTCCCCATATAACTTTATCGAATCCTTTTAATCCTCCATGGAGTGAGTTATTTCCATTATTTTTAATTAATTGATACTCTTTTTTTTCAATTTCAAATTTTCCATTTGCAATTCTATTCCCATACCTGCCAATTATTGAGCCAAAATATGGATGACCATTCACATATTTATCTATATCATCAAACCCTAAAACAATATCCCTTATTTTACCCTGAGAATCTTCTAAATTTATATTTGTAATAATGCCTCCATAATTAATTATATCAACAGATAATTTACTATTGGAGAGTTGATACTTGTATACTTCTTCTCCATTGGGTAAAACCCCAAAATTACTTTTAAGAATTTTCATTTCAATATTTTTATTAATAGAATTACAAGAGCATAAAATACTTATGCAAGTAAAAAACAGGGTTAATATTATTGTCTTTTTCAAAATTTTTAAAATTTAGATTCAAATTTAAATTTAATTTTTTTAAATAAAACTTGAAAGGGTGATTATTCAAAACCCCCTAAAGTTAATTAGAGGGAAATTCAAGTCAAAATAAAAACTCATTAAGATACCTTCCAGGAAAAAGTGTAAAACCTCCAGCGATTATTAATCCAGACCAAAATAGAATTATCATTGACCTTGAATGTGTTTTTACATCACCTCTTTTTATTGCATATAAAGCGTATGGAACTGTAGCAACAGTAATGACAGATAAAATATGTATCCATCCAAAATGATTTAAAAATTGAGGTCCAACTCTTGCA